>FUFK010040632.1_pt1 | contig 35158 bp, 29 predicted proteins | sample 1021851 | NCBI WGS metagenome assembly FUFK01 (sample SAMEA51879418, study PRJEB19060) | metagenome | reverse complement strand
CCAATCGCCCGGCTTTAAATCTAACGCCAAACAAGCAACGTGTAAAGCTGAAGTAGCGCTATTCACTGCGGCGGCATACTTAGCCCCGCAAACATCCATAACAGCTTGTTCAAAAAGAGGGACTTTGGGACCTTGCGTCAAAAAATCTGATTTTAGGACATTGGTTACTGCATTAATATCTTGTTGACTGATATCTTGACGTCCGTAAGGGATCATTCGCGTATCACCATTATTACTGTTGATTAAATATACTAAAAATACCTATTAAATATTATACATTGTGGTTTCATCATAATGTGCAATATAAACTTTAATCGAACTCTGACTAACACACCTAGCATTCAAGCAGCATTAAAGTGAAATAAGATAACACCAAAGGTTCTTAAGTCGTTGATATCTTTTCTAAATTTCATAGGCTTTTATTTACTAAGAAGATTTATTATTGCTAATACAAAATTAACATGCAGTAACTTTTTCAATCAAAAGATACCTAGTAAATTAAGTTGAACTATTGGATCGATTAGTGTTAAAGACGTCAAAGAACAATACAAAAGAGCGACCAATATTGTAACATTAGTCGCTTTTTTCTCCTAATTCTAAAGCAAATTAAAGCATTGTTGTAATCCGTTCAAAATAGCGTTTTACTAAATTATAGAGCTAACCATCTAACTCTATATAATCTTTAAAGGCTTTTAAAATTGCTACTTCATCGTATAGTTTATTAGGCAATGTCGCACTTTGTGCTATAGCCTCAAAATCAAGATCTTTGACCTCTTCCGTAGTAGTCTTAATATGAGTTACTTGTGATATATCTATAGTGGAAAAGAAGTCTTTAAATTTAAAATCTCTACCTGTCAAGTTATCATCTATTATTTCTAACCATACCCATGGTATACCGTAAGCTTGGGCAACTATCAGACCGTGCAATGACGTAGAAATACATACGGATGATGAGACAATTGAGTCGACAACAGACTTCATATTTTCTTGGACATCTATTATTCTCAGCCCTTCTTTTTTACTAATATTTTCCAAAAAACTTAATTTATGCTTATAATGAGGACATATACCGATTTTTTTAGAACCATGTATTAATGGAGTATAAAATAATGGCAAAGCTAGAGCAGGATCACCACAAACGTAATGCTCAGGAGTAGCTACATCAGCTTCAGACAATATTTTTGCAGTTTCAAGTCCTCTAACAGATAAAATTTTAGGCTCGTATTTTTTAAATTTTTCCATAAACTCATCTGTCGGTTTTGCTATAAAACCACTACCCCACACAACCATGTTTTGTCTATTCATTGTATTGAGGATACTACCAACTGCCATAATGCCAGGGTGTTTTGTATTTCGAATATTTATAACTGGCTTACCAGTTATTTTATATATTAGATAAGGCCCAACTAAATCTCCAAAATTCGAAACATCATCATAGTAAGATACAGGCATCAAACCCTTTATTTCTTTACGTTTATTATCAATAACAGCTACATTATCTTCGTAATACAGATTAAATTTAGATCCTTCATTTAGAAAAACAGAAATGCTTGAATATACTTTTTTTGGAATTATCTTTCTTACTATAGATTTGGTTATACTATTACGTGTTAATATATTCGAGAAGTATTTCATGAAATATTGTCCAAGGTTGTTGTCAGTAAAAGAATATATATTATATTAGAGTCATATCTTCAATCATTTAAAACTTTCAAGCAAACTAGCCCACTTATTTATTATGTTCTCAGGCTGATAAATTTCGGCTTTTTCTTTATCTCTTAAACTAATCATTTAACTCTATATACTTTTTAAAGACGTCTAAGATTGAAGCTTCATTATATAATTTCTTAGGTACTGTCGCACTTAGAGCTATCGCTTCAAAATCAAGATCCTTGATCTCTTCCATAGTAGCTTTTATATGTGTTACTTGTAATATCTCTATAGTAGAGAAAAAGTCCTGAAACTTAAATTCATCGCCTCTCAAATTATTATCGGCAATTTCAAGCCACACCCAAGGAATATTGTAAGCTTGAGCTACTATCAGACCGTGTAAAGAGGTTGAAATACAAACCTGTGATGAGCAGATTGCATCTACTACTGTTTCCATATCCTTTTGTACGTCTATAATACTTACCTTGTCATTACTCACACTATTATCTAAAAAATACTGCTTATGCGAGAAATGAGGACAAATTCCAATTTTTTTATTATCTTGTACTTTAGGCTCATAAAATAAAGGTAATATTAAAGCAGGATCACCATAGGCATCTTTGTTAGGAACATCAATACCAGCTTTAGATAAAAACATAGCCGTATTATGCCCTCTAACTGATAAAATTTTTGGTCTATACTTGTTAAGATTTTCGATTATGTTGTTCGTTGGCTTTTCTATTAGCCCACTCCCCCACACAACCATATTATCTCTATTAATCATATGCAGTATACTACCAACAGCCATAAAGCCTGAAAATGGTAAATCTTTTATATTCAATACAGCCTTACCCGTTATTTTTGATATGAGATATGGACCAATAAGATCACCAAAGTTAGGCTCAGTATCCCAATATACTACTGGAATTAACCCATGTATTATCTTATTGTCATAATCAATCAGTGATGTATTGTTATTAAAATATAGCTTTACTGGAACTTTTCTTTGTAAATAATCTGCATAATTTTTACGCGTTTTTTCTGAAACAACTCTTTTAGCTACTGCTCTTATTAGATTACTACGACGCATAACGTTTAACATATATTCTAATTATTCCGTATTATTTTGTATATAGATGATGCCTATCAATAGGGTATTAGTTCGTACCTATATTGTAGAAGAATAGGCTTCAATTATCTAAGAAGACTTATAACGAGCTAGTTTACAATTATTACTAAATAAAACTATGTAGAATTAATATGTTGCTATCTGTAAACCCACTCCTACACCTACATCAGTCGATTGGACATCTGAATCTACCGCCCATACTCTACCGGTAATCTTAGTGAGCGGCTGCCACTGATGCTCCCAAGCCATATCAACAGCCGTCAACTTGTCAGTAGTCGGGTAGGCTTGATTAATAGTATCATCATCCTGATTGACTTTGGCATGCTGCACTTTTGCATTAATAAAATTACGATTGTCAAGCCATACCCTACCGCCCACCGCAACGCTCTCAGCATCACCACCTAGCGCATAGCCTAATGGGAAGCCTTGCTGATAATAGCCGTCCGTATAGATAAAATGGTCATAAGAGATCCCCTCAACATCACCGCTACTCCGAGTATCCGTATATTCAGCATATAATTGATAAGGCGTGTTGTACCATTCAGAGGCGTAGTCAGCGCCGAATAAATACATATTCTTAGCAGGTAGTCCGCCCGCCTCATCTTCACCTATATACTGACCATAGACATTGGAAGGCACATTAATTAAAGAAGATAAATTTAACTTAGCATCAAACCCACCTAACTGATTGGCAGGATCATCTCCTGAATCACTACTATTAATGCTGTCATTGTCCTTAGTTCCTAACAGTGCATCACCAAAAGAGCTTAAACTCTCAGGCCTTCCCTCCCCGCCCCACATAAAGGTACGAGAAGCTCCCAACTCTAACCATTGCCAAGGACTGGCGGTCAAACGTGCTCCAAATAATTTAGCGTCAGGAACCGCTTCGTAGTCATCTAATTGACCTGCAAAAAGTTGATACTGCCAAGGTCCTACCCATGATAAATACTGCGATGTCGGCGCTTTTTGCTGATCACGCTGCATAGTGAAGCCTGCCACTGGCAAGCTTGCATCACCTCTAATAAGACTGCCATCATGTCCAGGACCCCACCACGTAGGTATCTTACCCGCGATTAACCATTGATTGGCAGCAGTACCAGCAAGGTAGGAGCCCTCAAAGCTCACATCTGAGCTGTCATCGATGAGCTTATCATTTTTTAAATTGGCTTGTATATTAAATTCCCACTCCGCTTCGCTAAGCGATACTCCGACGCTTGCTTGTTGACCAGCCAGCTTATCATCAGCAAATTTTTGTGGCAGCTGATCTCTATCGGTTTGTATATGCAAAGCGACCGAGCCTTTTACCACAGAATAACGGTTTTGATTCAACAGCGCTTGTACCGACTGCAATAGTTGCTGTTGTGCGGGTGTTTGAGCATTAGCGGTATTTAAAGCACGTTTGATTTCATTAGCTGTCAATGGCCAAGTGGTGGTGCTAATTTGAGTAACGCCTTGACTGTTCAACCAGTCAAGATCCGCTTTAAGCTTGAGATCGTTCATATAAAGATTTTGTGCAGATGCGAGCATCGACACTGATGATAAGACACCAAAACCCAATAAAATGCTTAGCTTCTTGTACATGATAGATTATTTCCAAATAACTGAAATTATATTATTTTTCATTCAACTGCGTCGCCACTTCCTTTACCTATAGCAGTACTCAGTATATAAGAAAAATAGCTTTTAAGATTGAGAGTATCAATCATTTCTTTATCTTTTTTAGCTAAGCGCTCGGGAGTAGACATATTGATGCCACTCAATTGAGCCAGTCCCGTGATACCTGGCGAGACGTCATAAACACCCATCTCTTCTCTGGCTTCGATAAGGTCTTTTTGATTAAAAAGGTTGGGGCGCGGACCTACTAAGCTCATCTCACCTTTTAATACATTGATAAGCTGTGGTAGCTCATCAAGCTTCGTTTTACGCAATACTTTACCCAGTTTCGTTATCGAAGTATTATCGACAAGATGACTGGCAACAGATTCTGTCGTCACTTTCATGGTACGAAACTTAATCAGTTTAAATGGCTTTTTATTTTTTCCCACCCGTTCTTGAATAAATAATGGCGAACCTGTATCTAAATAACCAATAGCGGTTACGCCAATTAGTAATGGCGAAGCTACTACCAGTCCTGTTGTAGAAAAAACAATATCCAATGGTCTTTGTAAAGACATAGACTGTGAAGCTGCTAAGCTTGACTTGTAATATTTAGCAGTTTTCTGAATAGACTCACTAGTTGAATATTTGGGCTCCCAGCCTAATAAAGTTTTAGCCTTACTAATATCCACTTGCAATGATCCTGATAGCCTTTGACCCACGCCTGACTTTCCAATCACACTTGCTGCGGTATTAATCAATTTGGGAGGTATATTTACCGCTTTGTTTTTAACACCTAAACCTTTTGATATCTCTTCCAATAAATCAGCAGTAGAAATATCATCGTCGTCAGATACCAAAAACACTTCGTTTTTAGCATTTTTATGCTCGATACAGGTAATAATAAAATCGACCAAATTGTCTACTGATACTAAGCTACGTAGGTTGTGTTTAATTCCACCTACAGGCAATGGAACACCTTTATAAGTCCATTTCATTAAAGACTGAAAGTTACCTTTCACATTTTCGCCATATACTAAGGTAGGACGAATAATCACATAACTCATAGCAGAGTTACTAGCAATTTCTTTTAGTCCGAGCTCTGCCTCATATTTGCTAAGTCCATAGGGATCAGAAGGAGGATGTGATACGTTTGGGGTAAAAGGTTGGCTAGTTAAGCTATACTCGCCATTAACTTTAATAGAGCTGATAAATATAAAACGCTTTACACCTGCATCGACAGCTTGCTTTGCTAAGTTCAGAGTCGCTGCAGTATTGATCTCTTTTAAAGCTTTCGAAGGATCTTCTACATTATCTTTTGTTACACTAGCTTTAGCCGCACAGTGTACTACCACATCTATACCTTGTAACACTTCTTCCCAGTCAGTATTAGAATCTAGTTTCTCGATAAAACGGTATTCACAGTCTAAAGTGTGCTTAACTGAATGACGTGCACAAGCAATGATAGTATGTGACGTCTCTAAAAGACTTTTGACTAAGGCTTGTCCGATAAAACCGTTAGCTCCAGTTACCAAAATATTCATTTGTATCTCTTCAATAGTAAAGATTATTTAATCATATAGGATGATAGGAGAAAACTTAACAAGCTAAATGTTACAAGCTACCTTCGTAAAACCTCAACAAGTTGTCCCAAACTTTTTCTTGAGCAAAATTTTTAATAGCCCATTCACGAGCTAAAGGATACTTACTATGGAAGTGTGGATCTAAGGCTGCTTCTTCAATAGCTTTCGATATTGAAACAGTATCTTTAAAGTCAAACTTTCTACCGCTAATTCCTTCTTTTACACTATCCTTAACACCAATAATATCATAAGCAAAAGTTGGGATGCCACAACTTGCAGCTTCGATCGCGACATTTCCAAAGCCTTCTCGATGAGTTAAAAATAAATGAAGATCGGCTTCTATAAAGTGATGTTCAATATTATCAGTATAAGGAATATGTATAATATTAGGATTATTAGACATCAATGAGAACAGTAATGCTTCTGAAGAAGCATCCTCGATTGGTCCCACGAGCTTGAAAATGATGTTCTTGTTACGAATTCGTCCGACAATTTCAGCTAAATCATGAATACCTTTATCATTACAAATTCGACCAGCTACTAAAACGGTAAACGGGCTCCCACTGTTAACGTTTCTAGGTTGGAATTTATCGGTGTTGACACCATTCGATGAACCTGAACCTAGTAAATAAGACTTACTTTGGCTAACTAAGCCCTCTTTTAGATAAGCTTCTTTTAAAGACGCTGAAATGAAAATAACTTTTTTTGAGTTTGACAAAGATATCTTGTCTAATAGTTCATAAACCTTTCTTTTTCTGCCAGAAAAATTTTCGTAAGCCCTACCTCTAATAATGGCAATTGTATTACTATGCCGTGTTACAGAGGTGGCTATACTACCTAGTAGCAATGCCTTGGGTGTTGAATACACTACTAAGTCAAAACGGTTGACTGAGAAATAGGTAATTAGAGTGATCAAAGATTTTGCATCTTTAACAAATGAGGGTTTACGTACCAATTTAGCGTCAAATAACTTGCCCACCTGTCGCTTAGACAACTTATCGAAATCCTGCTTATCGCCACCTGATACAAATGTCATATCAAAATTTGAATTTTCTTTAAAATACTCAAGCTGTCCACGACACAACATTTGATACGATACTGCATCGGTTAGAATGAAACAAATTTTAGGTTTCTGCATAAAACCCTCCCCTTATATTGAGTATGACTACTAAGTTAAGAGTAATCGATAAATAGGTTATAGGTCGTTACGGTTAAGTCTGTTTTTGACAATTCGGAATTTACCGCTTTCTTCACGAGGAATATCATCAACATAGTTTATCTCAATATGAATTGTATTTCCTACTCTTTGCCTTAGTGCCAGCATAAAGCTGTTCTCTGAGTTAGAGTCAAAACTATCATTTTTAACTATTAATACGTTAAGTGAATCTTTATGATTCTGAATAACCTGAAAGCAGATAATTCCATCAATTCCCTTCGCTGAATTTCCAACATTAACTTGATTAACTTTTCCTTTTTCATGAGAATAGATGTAATCGCTAGACCTACCTTCGATACTTTCTATCAAAGGAAAGCTTGAACCGCATACACAGGTCTTCTCCTCAGGTGCAAGCTTAATGATATCTCCAACTCTGTACCTAATCAATGGCGTGCCATGAGAGGTAAATGAAGTAACGATGAGCTCACCTTNTCGGACAGGAAGAAGATTTTCATCCAAAACTTCGATAATTCCAGACAGAGGGTTCAAATGTAACGAGTTTGCTGTACATTCTAGAATAATCGGAGCGCCTTCANAGGCAGAGTAATGATCAGCAATCTTACACCCTAACACTCTGCTTATTACTTCTCTATACTTCGGAGTTAAGTTTTCAGAGGTCGAGAAAAAAACATTAACTGGTTTTTTGATTCGCAAGCCTTTTGAGTCAGCAATTTCACAAATTGTGAAAATACTGGATGGAAAACCTACAATAAACTCAGGTTGATAAGCATTTAGTGACCTCCAGTAGATATCGAAGTTGTCTTTATTAATATGAAATGTCGAGTAATAACGTATTTTGTTTATAAAGTCATAATGTGAACATATACCTTTGGATATATCTTGCTCTGTAATCAAATTTTTTCCTGAAAACCAAGCTGTTTTTTTGCCAAATTTAAAGCCATGAGCTTCTTTATGAGTATCAACAATAGACCAGCGTTCTTGCATATCATCTTTAGTCATATATGTTTTTAGAGAAGAGCCTGTAGTGCCACTAGTCTGATTAACAATACTACCTTTTTTCTCGATTGTTCTTATTTCATTAAAGTGGTTTACAAGATCACTTTTTTCTAAAACTGGGAGAGACTTTATATCAAGAGTCTCAACCATTTCATCAGTCAATATCTTACTAAACCACTTTGAATTCTCTTGAGCATATCTTAGGAAGTCGCCAAACCTTCTTTCAACTTCTTTTTCGAGCTGAGCTTTATTAGATTTTTCCATGCCGAATTCGATATAAGTTACTTGAGACTATTGTAACGGCAAAATCTTGAACTTGAATTGGACACAGTTTAAAGGCTTTGAATGAACAAAAATTTTAGTTTACTTTCTTAAACTGTTATTAGCTAGAAGGTTATCAACAACTTTTTGATGCTCTTTTATTATAGAAGGTTCTATATTTTCACTGTTGCGCCTACGAGCTAAAAGCTGCAATTGACCAAAACGCTCGAGTAGTGTGACAACTGTTTTTTTTAGTTGCATGGTAGTAAATTTCTTTAAGCTATACTTATGGGAGTACTGGGAGTACGCTTTCAATCCAGCATTGTAGGATTCAATTAGTTTTTTTGAGTTAATTAACCCTTCTTCTCGATAGTAATAAAGCAAGTCTGGCAATATAGCTACAGCTAGATCTTTATTAGAAGAGGTGCGACACCATAATTCATAGTCTTGAGATCTGGGATAATTCACATTGTATTTATTACGTTGATACCATTCTTTTCTTACTAATATTGTCGCATGGTTAATGGGGTAGGACAAATTAACCTTGTTAAAATTTACATTAAGGCTGCTAGGTGAGCGATAGCCATAAACATTATTATTGTTATCAATAGAAACTAAACCGCTCGACACAAGATCAAAATTCGGGTTCTCTATTAAAAATTTTAGTTGCTTTTCGAGCCTTGTAGGATGTATTAGGTCGTCGGCATCCATTCGAGCTATATAACAATACTTAGATTCATCAATTATTTGGTTTAATCTGTATGGAAGCTTTTTATTTTGACCATCTGAGATTACTCTGATTCTATTATCTAATTTTGCAAAGTCTTTTGCTACCTCTAGTGATCCATCAGTAGAGCCATCATCTATCAAGATAAGTTCCCAGTTCTTATGAGTCTGAGCTATAACAGAAACTATAGCATGTTCTAAATATTCTTCTGAGTTGTAAAAAGGAATACCTATAGATATATAGTCATGGTTTTTCATTTATAAAATCTCGAATAAAGGGTTTAAGGTATAAGGTGTCAGACGACTAAACTTATTTGTTGCCAAGATAAAATAAATAGTAAAAAGAACTACCGCTACACTAGTCACATAAGCATTATTTATTTTCTTAAATATGAATGGCAATATTAAAACTAAAGTCCAAGTAAAATAGTTTAGTAATCTCTGTGGTCCTGAAGGGTTTGCTCCCAACATAGCTATGGGTATAATAAAAGTTACACCAACAGCATATAAGGTGAACAATTGCATGAGCTGCTTATCTTTTACTTCGTAAATACGAATAACAATATATGTAAAAAGCATTATTATTATATAAAAGCCTAAAGTTAAATAACCGCCCCCTTCTTGATCCTCTCCGGCATAACCTTCATATCTTGCATTAGACGCTGCAAGGTATTGTATTAATAACCTACTAACCAACAATGATCCTATAAATGTGGCCACGATCTTATAAAACGGTTTTATTCTTAGATTTACTAAGAAGTAAAATGGAATCATAAATAGAGCAGTCGTATGAAATAAAGAAGCAAAAAAGCATACGATTAGATAAGCAAGCAGTCTCTTTTCTAATAAATAAGGCAATGCTAAAGCAAATATAGCCATAGCTAAACCTTGCCGTAAACCATTTAAGAAAAAAGTGTAAACCCCTAGCGTTACAAACAAAAANATTGAAAACCAGTAATTTACNCTATATGTTTTTATTATTTTCANATAACAGTAAACTACGATTGTGGCTGTAATAAAAAACAGCCAAAAGTAGTTCGCATTTAANCTTAACAGTATATATTCTAATAANTGATAACCAATTTCCACACCTTCTCTAAATTCAAAGTACTGAACATCTAANTTATCTCTGAAGTCACTAGTATAGTTATNAGAATCAGTACCTACACGATAGCTACGTACGCCTGCAAATAGAGAAAGCGCTATCAAAGGGATAAAAAAAGATTTTCGATTTAANGNTTTACGCTCTAATACTATCCAGAACGTAACAAAGCCAAGAACTAGTAGATAAGGTAACATTTAGTACTCTATAGATAGCTTCAATTTGTATTTNGAAATCATAAGCTTTTATAAATTTGAGATAATTTTTGTGCATTAGTTGCGGCGTCAAAACCTTGTGATTTGAGTGACTTTGCTATATGTGTTTCATTATGGTATCTGTGCTCTTTAGATGAAATTAGATGCTCTACCCAATTTTCTACAGAATTAAGAGATAAAAATTTAACTAACTCTAAGCCTAAGTCCACCTCTTTTGAGACTTGATCAGATACTAGAGAATTTAAACCAGTAGCTTGGCTCTCTACTAAAACTACAGGAAACCCTTCATATAGAGAAGGCATGATCATATAATCAGAGCTAGCCATGATTTCAGTAATATCGCTACGCACACCTAGAAATTTAACTTGATCTGTTAACTTTTTATTATCTACCGCCGCCCTTAAAGACTCTTCTAATGGACCTTGGCCTACGAAGTACATAGTAAAGTCTACATTACGTTTTTTAAGTTCTTCAGCTACTTGCAAAGAAAACTGATGATTCTTTACTTCACTCAGACGCCCCACTTGAATGATTTTAAGACCATCATCTTTGAACGTTTTACTCAGATAATCACGAGAATAACCTGCCTTGGTAATCATGGTATCAACATCAACAGCATTTGGTAGTATTAGTACATCTTTAGTAGTCCCAAACAAATATTGCGCTGCGAGTTTACCACAAGCAATTTTATCAGTAGCTATCTGTCTATTAGTTATCAAAGCCCACTTTTCGTAGAGTTTTTTAACCACACTAGATTGACCATTACTGGTATTGTGAGAATGTGATATACGATGCTTGANTGCCAGCTCCCTTGGCTGCTAGNAAATGAAANGCATTNCTTAGNNNCATATGNGCATGAACGATTTTATACTCAGGATTATTTTTTAGAAACCTNTGTAGCTTCAACATACGTTCAATAGGATTATTAGCCAGTATAGGAATAATACGGCCGCCCAACTCAATGATTTCGGCGTCGTAATCGGCCTNTTGGTCTGTAAAGGTAACAAAATCAAACTGGATCTGACTGTGATCGATATTGCGATACAAGTTCATCAGCATCGTCTCAGCACCAGCACGATCCATTTTACCTACTACCTGTAATACTCTCTGTAAGGCCATTATTTAGACTCCATAATATACTCTCTAGCCTATTAATATCNGTTAANANTCTTTGTTTGTTATATATTGCAAAACCTTATAAAAAACAATTTTCTATAAACAAACTTTTAAATAATGGTACTTTATCTACTACGTTCTCTACGCGCAGATGATAATAAGTTGAGGCCTATCCGCGCAGATGATATAGTATTCAACGCTAAGGGAACAGGGAATTTGAGATTTAATAATAAAAAGTTAACTTTTAGAGACGTTAAATTGTATTTGTAGTATTTACGAGTCGCTTTGACGAATTTTTTGGCCTCTACGATAGTTTGCTTAAGATATTGACTATCAATCGACATCAATACAAACCATAAAGATTTTGAAGCGAAAGATGCATACGCTTGCTTAATATCATCACCAGACATAATCTGGTCTATATAATCTTCAATATAGAGGCTAGCAACAAAAGCATCTAGCATTCTCATATCATTAGAATTTGTCACTGACTGCTCGTTTTGCCAATACACATATACTGGGGAATTTAGAAAATCAATTTTCGGTTTATGGGACATTAGTAGCTGACTAATTAAGACTTTATCCTCCATATAGGAGATATCTGTAGGAAACCTAATACCCTCGAACACTTTATTTTTGAACAGTTTATTCCAAAGCGCACTGTGGTTTTCTCCAGAAAGAATAGAACACAAAAAGTTATTTAAGCTCTTTGCTCTCACTGGAGTAACTTTATCTTTTTTTCCTTTGTAAGCAACGTAGTATTCAGCCACAATTATATCAGCTACATTATCAATAGCTTTTTTTACAAGTTTTTCAATTCCATCTTCTAAAACGTAATCGTCCGCATCGACAAAATAGATATAATCCCCTACTGCTGTATCCAGACCTACATTACGAGCAGTCGATACACCCTCGTTTTTCTTATTAATAATGATGACTCTCGGATCATTTTTTGAATAACTCTCACAAATAGACTGAGTATTATCAGTTGAACCATCATTTATAATAATAATTTCAATATTGTTATAAGACTGATTAATCACACTTGATAGACATCTGTCTAAAAAAGACTCCCCATTAAAAACTGGAATGATAATTGAAACTTTCGGATTATCTATCATTTTGAGCCTATTTTAAGTGCGTCCGTTAAAAAACCAAACCCTTTTTGTTTTTCGTTTTCTCGGATTTTATTTATTTCGTCCCAGTCTAAGGACTTATTTAAAATCTCCGGATCAATATCAGCTACACTATCAAACAACCTGTCTTCTAAACCAAATACTTTAAACAGAGATTCAAAGCGGGTACGCCCTCTAACTGTATTGGCGATAGCTATAAATGGCTTATTGAATATGATTGAAAAGACACAGCCATGAAACGAGTCTGTAATCACAAAATCACTTTCTTGTAGCGCTTTTATCCACTCTTCAACCGGAGGAAAAATATAGTCAGCGGATGATTTAGCATAGCCCTTATCAAAGACTTTAGGCATGACAAAAAATAGCTCATAATTGAGCTTTGCAGCAATGTTTGGAAGTCCCTGCATGCGCGGCTCTTTAGGGTCTAGCACATAGCAAAAAATACCACGGCCACCTGAAGGATGCTCTGGCTTTAGATCTGCAGCTAAGAGATAGTCTGTATCACTCAAAAGCATAGTAGGGTCGCACGTTTGAACAGCGTCAACCTGCATATTGTCTTTGATCAAGTCGACAGCACTGTCTTCTCTTACAGAAACAGCATCAAACTTTCTTAGAAACTTACCACAACGAGAGGTTTCTTTAGGATCAAAACGCCAATCGTCTGTACCTAACGAAGCAGCATAACTGATTTTTTTTAAACGCTTTTTTGCAAAGCCTAAAAAATAAAGCTTTAGATCAGGACAGTATTCTGGTCGCCAGACTTGATCACTACCTACTACAATAGCATCTAAACGTTTGGCAAATTTAGGAACAAAAGAAAGCCTGATATGACCACTAGAAGGCTTGATTTTATTGTCAACGAACGCTCTTGTATCAGAAGAGATACTTGCCATTTCTTTTTCGTTTGGGTAATAAGGCCTTCTCAGCCTATATAAAATTCTAGCTTTTACCCATCGTTTAGTTTGGTTTATAGCTTGTTTTCTTTTACTTATAGACTCTCTTTTTACATCAATCAATATCGCTTGATGATCCATCTTTTCAATAGCAAGTCTTAAAGCGTAGGCCTGTAGTATACCGCCGTAGTTGTGCCAAAGCGGTAAAGTTAATATTCCGACTTTCATAAGCTTACCTCTGATATTAATGACAGCATCAGACCCTGCGCAAGCTCAGAGGCCCCTTTGACTCTCGAATATTTGTTGATGTATATAGTATCTCCAGAAGCATTTATCACCTTACCTGATGAATCTACGCAGCGTCCGATCACTGAAAGAAGCTCTTGGGACTCAATATCCTTAATTCCTGCTTGCTGGGTCGCTAGAAGAAACATCAAAGTCGCCGAAGAGTCGATTGTATTGTCATTGGTATGACCAATAAACTGTGGCCAGTACTCATTGTCTAAGCGAGCGCGCTCTAAAAACGCCAGTATTTTTTGTAGTGCCGTAAAATATTTATTTGGATGATCTTTATCTGATTTTGCTGCTAGAGGAGCTAATCCAAGAACCCACCAACCGATTCCACGCCCCCAATTTATTGAACCAAGTGGCGCATTAAGATTGAGATCTACTGCGTGAAATGGTAGAATACCATCTTTATCGAGACCGGTATCTAGTACATGATCTACTTGCTTTTCTGCTAAAACTCTAGCAAATTTGCAATCTGTGATATCTGCATACATAATCAAAAACGGACAAACCAAGCCTATAGTATCTATAAAGGCAACATCGACCCCTTTACGATAGCGTACTATATCATCATCACCAACATAAGACAGGACATTTTTATAGATCTCGTTAGAAGCGGTAAGATACTTCTTAGCTTGTGCAATGGTATAAAGACGTAAGAATACTAGCCCGAACATAGCCTGATCTACTTTATCAAAAGTAAAAATCAGCTGACCACTGCTCGAAACCAGCTCTGTACATTTCTGTTCAATGTCCTCTAGAAGCTTGGTGTCACCTGAAGATTCATATCTATCTAAAAGACCTAATAGAAGAAAAGCAAGAGGAAAATTAAAGTAAGCATAATTTTTATGACGGTTATCTCTTTTTAGCCAAGCCTTTACTCTAGCAAGTTTCACATATAAGCTATCTTCATCATTAAATGACATAATAGCTCGCTTATTTTTTAGCATACTCAAACTGGTTTTTGTAAGCTTTTGACTTGCTTTAGCAATAGTAGGACAGTTTACTGTTTTTGCCGGTTTAAGTTTTCTTTGAACCATTAGCACATATAGCAGCAATAAGCTTATAATCGAGGTAATAAGAAGAGCGATAAAAAATAACCAATACATAGCAAGTCCAATGGTTGTCATGTTCTATTATAAATTAGATATAAGCCAAATAAAGTAAGTAACAAGATGACTTATTTGCTCTCTATCTTACGCTTTAGCTTTGACACAAGGTTTCTTTTGCCTCTAGACAGCGCGTAAGGGTAAGCTTGCAGCGGGATAAATCTAGAGCTTTTATTTCCTTCTTGAATGGTTTCTATAGCATGAGTGCTTTTTAGTTTTTTAGCGTCATATAAAATCCAGCCCAAGTACTCAAGCCTCTTAGCAGCATATAGTTCAAGATCAAACACCTCTGAGTAATTATCTAATACCCCAAGGGCATCCATTGCTACCATCGTTTTGACACATTTAAAGCAACGTGAGCAATTTTTCACTTGAGTATCCGAACGGTCAAGAAACTCGTTCGAATCTGCAAGAATACAAACATTAAGGTAATGGGTCGACGGCTCAAATGAAGCAATAGTAGCGACCTTATCTATTCTGTCATCATGTAGACCTGCAATCATAACCTCAAAGCTCTCGGTACATAAGGCTTTCGCTATTAATAAGTCGTAATGAGTAGCATCTATCGACGATGGGTCTAGTTTAAATTTTGACACCGGATAACCAGAGGCGTAGTAAAAGTGGCTGAATAAGGCGGGTAGCAATAGCGCAAAGGAAAGGTTGCGGATGGAGTGGGTCGGTACAAAAGAGACGTTAAGCACTTCACTAATATTAGAATCGATAGTGATGAGCGGTAAATTCATTGCTATTGCCGCTTCATTGACACTCTCAATAGTTTTATGAAATAACGCGCGAGAAGTCTCACCGCCATAATCACCAAATGCGCCACTATTAAACAAAGTCAAGTGCGTTACCGGATATGGGGTGTCAAAGCTACTAGCCACTGCATGGAATGAATCAACACCAAGAGAAAGTGCTGTTCCTACTCCAACAGGGTTAAAAGAGAAGTCTTGGGTGTCAGCAGTGACAGTTATAATAGGCAGTTTTGGGTTTAAGACCCTCAAGCCAGGCAGTAGGATTTCGGTGACGCCATAGTATAGACGAGTAGAGACTGGTGTTGTAAATGAAATATTTTGACCTTGATAATGAGCTAATAAAACGAGTATGACAAAAAATGCGTCACCACAATCCGAGGAAAGATATTCTGACCAATCCTCACTTACCTTATACCACAACCGATCACCAGAACCGCCATTCTCATAATCACAATAAATTATGGTTGCTGTATCAAGATTTTCAGTTTTTACCTTATCAACTTTTATCATTATATTCCTATTTACTTTTTTGTCACTATTTTAGTGAAACTCGGTACATATTATTAATTTCTACGTAACCTCTCGAATTATTAATCATAATGAAAAAATCTGTAAAAGATAATATAAATATAGCCGTCTTGATTTATCTACTGATATTGAAAACACGCTATAATATTAATGGTGATTACGAAGAACATTCATTAATATTGAAAAAACTCTCTAAGCTATCAACTATATTTATAGCAGACTCTTCCATAGTAACATCGTTATTGTCTAAATATGCTTTATAATGCTTCGCTAAAACAAAACTATCTTCTAAAACAGCATGAAATCTTATTATTTCGTCATGTAGATCTTTATTTTTCTGTTCTTTTAGCTGCGACAGTGCTTTTTGAAGATCTTGCTTTGTCTTTACTTTAAAGACTCTAGGCATCTGCTCATACCAAGCTCGCCCAAATACAATAGCTGGTGTACCTCTTATCGCGCTCTCCCACCCTATCGTACCACTTATGGTAACTACCGCTTGCGCTTTATCGATTAATTCAAAAGGATTATAGTCCTCAGACACAAATGTCACACGATCAGAAATTTTAGCAATACGTTGATAGAAATGTGTATTTCGACCCGTAGCGCTTTCTAATTGAGTATAGAACTGTGATTTATGCTCTTTTACAACAATAGTAACGTCCTTTGGTAGATGCTGATTAAGCAGTTGGATCATTAGAGTTTGGTCAGAGTAAACCCCACCTGTAGGATTAGAAGTTTCCTCAGGCTGATAGTGTAGCGCAACCAAGATAAACTGATCAGGAAGGCTGGATACTATCATGCTGTTGTAGGCCTCCCTAAACCGAGTTACCATTTCATCGCGCTTAGCTTTCATATCATAAAATTCACGCCACGAATATCTGGCATCTATAGGTGATAATTCTTTTTTAGCCCAATAATTATATGGCTTTTTTAGACGAGGTCTATAAGGTCTAAGTATTTTTTTAAGACGCTTTACCGATGACAATTTATATTCCTTCTTATCATTGGCTTCGTGTTTCAACATATAATCAGGAATAGCTTTACTATACTCACCACAAACCTTATTGATCTTATCTTGGATAGCTTTTGAAGGTACTTGGTCATCATTGTTATTGATAGATAAATTTGGCATCTTATCAATATCGTTAACGATAATACTATTGCTTCCAAACGGCGTAAGTTGAAACATGATAAACTTTATGTTCTTTATTTTGCAAACGACATAAAGCGCATAATCAAAAACACGATGTGGTATCGAAGGTGCGATCACTAGCTCTATTGCTCTGTTTTCAACGATAGTGTACCAATAGCCCATCAAATCACGAAAGAAGTGCAAGCGAGTATTAAAAGGGAATGACTCTCCATCTGGATCAAGTCTATCCATCATATTTAGAGCTATCAGTTCATAGTGAGATATAGCTTTAAGCTCTTCTTCGTCGAATATATATCTATCTATGTACGATGGAAAATCACAACCTTTCCAAGCTTGATCTAAAGATTGTAAATAACAGTTATGCCAATTCACATTAGTGAATGACTGTTTATCAACGTCCCAATAAACCACATAGGACGGCTTTATATCAAACTTAGATTCAAGCTGTTGGCTAACTTGAATCCATGGCTGTGCATAGACGCACAAATAAATAGCATTCATAAGTTATTCTCTAACTGTTAAGTTTATCGCGTCATAAGCTTGTATGTAAATTTTATTAACCATAATAAATAAAAAAATCATACTCAAAAGACGAAAGATGAGTAAAAGTAAAATCAATCCGTTTAGTTATTAACTACATTAATTTCAAGTCAGTTTCACTATATAACAAATTATGCATGAAATTTAACTAACATTGAGAGCCTATTTTCTTGACCACATTATTTGAAGTAAGACTAGTATTAAAGTATACCGACGCTTTGAGAAAGACGAAATTAATAAACGAACTGCGCGTGAAGGATGTCTTGTTGAATAGTTTGGAAGACAGTTTTCATATATAAATGAATTTCTAATTTTCGCAAGTTCTGAACGCTGGTTTATAATGGATGTATAACGCAAATTATTTAACAAATATAACAGCATATGTTCATTATAGCTTCTTGCAAAATCTGTTAAAAGCACTTTTTCCTCAATTGGGTCTACAGGCCAGTTATGAGCTTCGACTCTAGCTCTATAAAGCGCTTCCACTGATTCTAAGAGATAAGAATCATACTCTGGATTTGACGATAACGAATTAGGAGTTTCATAATAATTGTATGGACAGTCAACTACTAAAGCTGCACGATGAATGCGATTCATATAGCTAATGTTGAAGACCACATCCTCACCAATCTTTATATTTGTGTCAAAACGCAAATCACCTATAATCCGCCTAATATATATTTTATTCCAACAGAAAAAGTATATGTCTCTATTTTCAGTAACCCTCAATTGTAGCTCCTTAAAATCTTTTTTCGAGTATTCTATTGGAACATATTTCTTTTTGACAGCTTTACCTTTTAAATCTACACGTTTATAGCCAAAAAGCAACATATCAAGCTTAGGATAACTAGCCTTTTCAATTACTAAATCAAAATACCAATCATCAATAGTATCATCTGAATCTATAAATCCAATATATTCACCTCTTGCAATTTCAAGACCTCTGTTTCGAGCAGAGCTTACTCCATTATTTTGTTGCTGAAGCAGTATGATCCATGGATTTTCTTCTAACCATTGTTCAATTAGATATACAGTATTATCTTTTGAGCCATCATCAATGATGATTAACTCAATATCATGTTTTTTTTTAGCAGTTACGATACTTTTAATACAACGATCTATAGTAAAAGAGCCATTAAACACAGGTAATATCATTGAAATCATAATCAATATCTATCTCATAGTTAGTAAGGGTTTATAGCTTGTAAGTATTGTAGTCAGTTCAAAGTAAAAATACTAGGACTAGGACTAGGACTAACATAGTCAATCCTAAATAAAAAGAGTACAGCTATAGTAGTGTGCTACTGGTATAAATTTTCCTTTCTATGTGACTTCGTCTCTCCAAAGGCTGCGCAAAATTCATACCAGTAGCACTGTATTCATTTTATAATGGATCGACTACACTATAAAATGATTTAAATAGAGTCATGTCATTCAGTTTTGGCTTACGCATTTAGCCTGTGCCCACTTCTGTTTGATAAAGCCAAATCAGGATTGTAGGTAACAAATAGAGAATGCAATGACATGTCTACTCAGTAATTCTTGTATACGATTGTACTTGTACAATCATATATTTTATTTCTAGCCTAGAATTAGAAAGTTTTTGTACCAATTACAATGCTGTAAATATTATGCTCAAAGTAATCAAGCCTAAATAGTATCTATCATAGAAAACATCTATGACGTTATTATTCTTCTTTAATCGATAATTGTGGCTGTCAATGCAAAATGTGCATGGTTATAAATATCTATAGTCATATGAGCAATTACTTTACAATACTTTTAAATAAGTCTAACATTAGCAACTATAATAAGTTTGATAAAACGTCTATATAGACGCTCTAATACCTAGTGCCATAGCTCTTATAATTTTAGTATTCGCTTTAAGTAAACTACCAAAACGTGGCGCATCTTTCCTCTCCCCTACTATAAAGGGTATCTGGACAATATTGAATTTATTACGAGCTGCAAATAGCATCAACTCAGTACCTATCGATTGATAAGAATCAAAGTGTCCTAAGCTATCATAAACCTCTATTTGATAGCCTTTCATACCACATAACGGATCTTTAATACCAAACTTAGCCCTAGTAAAAACAGCAAACAAATGCTCGCTTACACGTGGTTTGTTACTTCTAACCCCTAAAACCACATCCACCCCACCTTTTAGCGCGTCAACGAACTGTTGGATAAGCTGCGGGTTATGCTGTCCATCAGCGTCTAGAGTAATGATGTATTGGCAATCAACCTCAGCAGCCTTGGTAAAGCCTGAGCTGAGCGCGCCATCATAGCCTTTATTAGTCACATGGTTGACCACTACGGCGCCTGCTCTTTCGGCTAACATTGCCGTATTATCGGTAGAGCAGTCATTGACCACTATAGGCTGACCATATTTTGACGCGGCTTTTACCACGTCATAGATAGTAGCTGATTCATTATAAGCAGGAATGACTAATCCTATTTTAGATCGGTCCATGTGATATGCTCTCCAGCTTTGATCTCTTTGGCTGCCGTTTTACCAACGACTTCGTCTATATAATAAGGCTCAAGCCCATCTTCAGGACAAGGACGTAACACGGACAAATGCTCTCTTGTAATTTTAGTTCCTTGGGGTAGATCAGATGACACTCTAATAGAACGACGTTGTACAATAGCAGTTTGCTGTTCATTATCTTCTATTTTTTTGATGCCGTTTCCTAAAGCATTTTCAAGCTCACGGGTGGCATCTACCATATCACGCCAAGACTTTGGATTCATTGAGAACTTATGATCAGGACCTTCTATATCATTATCATCGGTAAAATGCTTTTCAATCATTTTTGCGCCAAGAGTGATAGCCCCCAATACCGTTGCATGACCTGGCGTGTGATCGCTAAGACCTAAAACTAAATTAGGGTACATCTCTCTAAACACACGTAATACATTTAATTGGATATATTTAAAGTTCTCAAGACTNGCNGTATANTTGGTATTACACTGCATCANACACATCTGATCNTTNATNTTANGNCCNGCTGCTACNGCTCTNATNACATCATCCATNCTNGANGCACCNCTTGCNATNATATAAGGCTTTTGCTTTTGCTGCNACATATTCNATCATCTCCGTCCANGTGATATCNCCTGAACCAATCTTGTAAGCNGGNACNNAAGGATCNATATAATCNACNAGATCAAAGCTATANGCNCTNGTAAAAAANTCTACNCCNGCNTTTTGGCAAGTNTNTNNTANNGTNTCAGTCCANTCNANATTNATNCTGGCATCNTTATANACNTCNTATACNGACTTTTTCCANTTTTTTTGATGNGANATNTGNCTACCAATATCTTTAAAACCGCGATCACTNACNATAGTATCAGCAGTAAAATGNTGAAACTTNGCNGCNTCNGCACCCGCTTCTGCGCATAAGTAAATCAGATCTTTAGCGCGTTCAATATCACCATCATGGTTNGCACCAATATCGGCGATAAAGTAGGCTGGCTGCCCTTCACCGATTTTATTGTTATTGATNGTNAGCAANTTATCATTCATCTTGTATACTCCTGTGAAACTTTTTGGATTTCTTGATGTAGCGTAGGCAGAACCAAATCTAATGCTTGTTCAAGCTTACTGACATCAAGTCGCATATCTTTAGGACGGTAGGTNTTTACAAAATCCACTGCATCGATTGTTGTTCTAGTCACATTATTAGTATCTTGCTTGAGCGCTTGTGCAAATTCAAAGGCAAAGTCAGCCTTACTTAGTCCTTGTCTNGAACCTAAATTATAAACACCNCTAATATCTTTCTCGATAACCGCTATAATCATAGANGTCAANGTGTCCATAGATAAAGGACTAAAGTNAACGTCCTCAAAGACTTTAATANGCTCTTTTTTGTTTAACGCCTCATAAAGCCAATCGGTAAAGCTTGCTCGCTTTTCAGTTTTGCTTTTACCAAAGAAATTGGTTCTTAGTACGGTTGCCTCTACATTATGAGCCGCCAGCTCACCTGCGTATTTTGAAAAAGCATAATAATTTTTTAATGTTACTTGCTCTTCAATATGTGGACCTTGCCCATCATACACTTGATCAGTAGATATCTGTATCAGCTGTACTTTTTTGGATTGCTGCTTTATCCAATAAACAACATTTTCAACGACTTTTACGTTACCTAAATAAGACTCGTTAGGATACTGTTCACAGTAGTCCACATCGGTAAGTGCCACTAAATTAANAATAGCATCTGGCATAATACTGTTAAGATAGCTCAAAGTTTGCGCCTGATCACTAAGATCAGCGTTATGCTCTTTACTACGACCGAAGTGACCGACCAGCTCCCAGTTTTTAGGGTGCTCTTTATTAAGCAGATCGCATCCTAATAGTCCATTCGCGCCTAAGACCAATATTTTTTTATTTAGCGACATCTTAGAACCTAACTTGGTTAATGAAAGGTATAAACCTTTTATGAGTTTAATACTAGTGANTANGCAATNTGACCACTGCTCTTTAATCCTTGATACATAAGTTCNGCNAAAAGCCAATCATCAGGCGTATCGATATCTTGTACTAAATACCTCGGTAAGATATAAGGNCTAGAATCATCAGAGATTACCGGTTCAAGGTTTTTAAACGCGGCAGGCTTGCCCCAATAAAACTGACCGGCATCGTGATAAGCCTCTTCTAAATCCTGAGATCTTTCATTAAAAAGCTCAGGGGAGAACATCTCAGCGCGCTTATTGTCAGTCAGTTTAAAAGCCCTTTGGATAGGTGCAGCGTAATTTGTGGCGGTAAAACAGTAGCTAGCATCGCTCGCTTGCCACTGCTTATAAGCCTCCAATATTATCCTAGGCTGTACAAAGGGCGATGTAGGATAAATACACATGACTTCATCGACACTCTCACCTTGACTCTCTAACCATTCGATAGCGTGTTTGGTCACAGGTATAGTACCCGTAAAATCATCTGCAAGCTCAGCAGGTCTGATAAATGGCACCTCAGCGCCATAAGTTTTGGCAACTTCAGCGATATCGTTACTGTCTGTAGATACGATAACTTTATCAAAACACTCACTATTTAGGGCGGCTTCTATAGGCCAAGCAATCATAGGTTTGCCGCAAAATAGCTTTATGTTTTTTTTGGGTATCCGCTTACTACCTCCGCGCGCAGGTATAATAGCAACTTTCATGACAAATATCCTTTCTACATTGAGCTTTTAGAAGTAAGTTACAAGCTGGATCTAAATATTACCGATCTTTTCACGATTGACATCGATCCATTTTTGTAGGTCGGCATCGCTCATCCATTCCGAATTATTATCACTTGCGTACTCAAAGCCTTCAGGAACGCGTTTACCATCTTTGATACGAGCCGGATCAGCTGCCCATTTATTAATAGTAGGCAATATCTTAAAATGCTCTGGATACTCATAAGTATAATATGCATCTTCAGCACTGATCATCTGCTCGTGTAGCTTTTCACCAGGGCGAATGCCTATGACTTCTTGTTTTGCTTCGGGTGCCACGACACGGGCTAGATCGGTCATTTTCATAGAAGGTATTTTTTTGACATAAATCTCGCCACCTATCATATCCTCGAAGGCATGCCAAACTAAATCAACACCGTCTTCGAGTGAGATCATAAAGCGGGTCATTCTATCATCTGTAATCGGAAGAACACCGCTATCTTTGATTGACATAAAAAATGGAATAACCGAGCCGCGTGAGCCCATAACATTACCATAGCGCACTACTGAGAATTTTGAACCATGCTCACCTGCATAAGAGTTTGCAGCAACAAACAACTTATCAGAGGCAAGTTTAGTCGCACCATATAAGTTAATTGGACTACTGGCTTTATCAGTAGATAGAGCTACAACACCCTTTACGCCTTTATCGATACAAGCATCNATNANATTCATNGCNCCNTTNATNTTNGTTTTGATACANTCNAAAGGNTTGTANTCNGCNGTNGGNACNATTTTAGTAGCTGCTGCATGAACGACATAATCAACGCCATCCAAGGCACGATACAAGCGGTCTTTATCACGCACATCACCTATGAAAAAACGTACACGATCATCCCCCACAAACTTTTTGGCCATCTCCCATTGTTTCATCTCATCACGTGAAAAAATAATAATTTTTTTTGGATTATATTTTGCAAGTGTCATCGGTACAAACGTGTTGCCGAAAGAGCCTGTGCCACCCGTGATTAATATAGTACTATTACTTAACATATTTACTTCTCATTGTTTAGAAAACTTGGATTTAAACAAGTTACTATAGCATTTGTAACATTGTCATATGAAGGTACTGCTGTATTATTTAAGGGATTAGTAAAGTCAGTTTTTACTAGGCTCTGACAAAAGTAATCTAGAAAACTCTCTGTATGCTGAGATAAGTTTTCTGTATTGGTTATATCTTTTAAGACATGACTGCTTAGATTTTCAAATCTAAAAGCATTAGGATGGCTATTAAACCAAGCCTCACCAAAAGTTATGCAATTTTTTCCATATTGGATGGCTTCCCAACCTGCGGTACCAGTTATTACTGCAACAGTAGTTGAATTTAATATCAAATCTTTTTGACTATATTCCATGGGCGCAATATAAACATTATCTATTTTAGACATTTTGTCCCAATAAGTCAGATAACGACCTTTATAACCAGACAGAGCACCTGAAAATTGTGAATAGTGCTCTTTTACAACAATAGCTACATCTTTAGGTAGCCATTCTCTTAACTGTTCGATCATATAAATTTGATCAGAATACAAACCTCCTTGAGGCGCAGTAGTAGCTTCTGGCTGGTAGTGCAATGGTACATAAACGTAATTGTCTAACTCTTCTATCTTTTCAGAAGAAGTTACGTTTCTAGAGTAAGCTTCTTTTAGCCGATCAATAAAACGTCTTCTGATAACCTTGTATCCTAATTTAGATGCAAGGTTATCTTCACCTGAAAAACTAAAGAAATTATGTCGCCAATCGGCTCTTACTGTGATTTTCGGCGCTTCAGCTAGACCTGATTTTACCATAGCTTTTTTAGCTAAACTTTGTGCTCTAGCTATATTTTTGTTTTTATTATCAAAATTGGCCTGATTTTTTATATAAAAAGGAACACTGTAGTTCTGATTTTTATAAGGCTCTACTGCTTGTACCAAAAACTCTTTTTTTATTTTATTAATATCTTCTGTGATTTTTACTAAGTTAGATTTTTCTTTTGTTGAAAATATACTATTGGCAACATAACGCCAATTTGCAAATGGCAAAACGTTAAAGTTCATAGTATTTATACCCAAATGTTTAGCGGCTAAATACATAGGGTAATCATAAAATAGATGAGGCACATTACTAAATACTATTGCGTCAGGCTTAGTATTCTTGAGTACTGAATACCAGTAACTTAGTTGCTCTTTAAATAGTCTATCACGCATACTAAAAGAATAGCCTCCTAGATCGTCACCACGGTCAAGTATTTTTAAATAACAGTAATAATCTTTTATGTCTAGTGCAGTAATATCAAAAGTTTCTATTTCTACGTTATACAAGTTCTTCAATAAGTAAGCATCTACTACTTCATGGAAAAAACAATTCTCCGGAACTGGTTCTTCCGATACGACTTTACCAATCCAGTAAATGACATCTATTCCATTTTCCTTTAATTCTTTAACAATGTTAAACCAAAATTTACTTTTACTTGCGCCAAGAAAAACCTTCATTTTTACTCCTATATCTCCGAGGTATGTCGAATTATTTTATAAGTTAATATGTATTTACAACTATGATATATAGGATTTTTTATTCTCAATCAACATTATATTCTTTTAGAAAGTATTTTTAGGAGTAAGACGTATTCTATAAGTATTATCCATAACCTCGTTATCCACAAGAATACTATCAATATCTCTTGTTAATTGCTCAATAAGCTTTTATGATCTTCCAAATTCTTTAGGATTAAAAAAAATGTTATGATAAAAACCAACAATATATCATTATCATAAAACCTTGATTCATGTATGCAATGAACTAGCTATGAGCGGCCATTTCTCTGAACTCTACATTGTTATCTACTAATTCTTTGTATGTCCCTGAATCAATTATTTTACCTTGTTTCATTAAGTATATAATATCGCATTTTTCTACCGTTTTTAGACGATGAGCAATCATTATAATAGTTTTCTGACCACTAAAATTATGAATAGCGTTCATAATAACTTTTTCAGTAATACCATCTAGTGCACTTGTGGCTTCATCGAACACGAGTATATTTGCCTCATGATATAGGGCTCTTGCAATACCTATACGCTGACGTTGACCGCCTGATAATTGAATTCCACGCTCGCCAACTTTAGTATCTAAACCTTTAGGTAAGTCTCTAACTAACTCATCCAAGTTTGAAAGCTCAATAGCTTTATTCACCTGTTCAAAGTCGATACCTTGCGCAGGTAACCCAAATGCCACATTCTCAGCGATAGTACCTTCACTCAAAAATATACTTTGCGGTACAAATCCTAATTTATTTTGCCAACTGCGTTTATTCTCGGAAGTTATCTGAACATTATCGACATAAATCTCTCCATCTTGTGGAACAAGTAANCCCAATATAATATCTATNAAAGTAGATTTTCCAGACCCTGATGCACCAACCAAACCTATNACGCTATTTGCTGGAATAGTCATATTGATTCCATTGANCGCTGCTACTTCTTTATCTGGATATTTGAATNTTATGTCTTTTAGTANAAGCTGNTTATTAAAACTCATCGGTTTGAGAGGTGGTTTATTCTTGAGTTCCTCAAGACTTTCTGCAGATTTCGTAAGATCTTTTTCTATAGCTTCAAATGCCGCCACACTGCCTTTTATCTGAGTGATACCGCCGTAAATTTGTTGNAAAGCAGGTAATANTTTAAAAGCAGCTAAGGCGTACACTGCTAAAACGGGTAAAACTTGGCTTAAATCCCCGTCATATAGTTTGATAAGCAATAAAACTAAGCTTATCATAGTACCAAAAGCTATAAGNTCTATGAAATAACGAGGGACTTGAGCGATGGCTAAGTTAGTACCTTGAGCGCGAGCAAACGTTGCCCCACTTTTTCGAAAAGAATCAACAAAGTCATAACTACGATCTAATAATAGTACGTCCTTGATGCCGCCAAAACCTTCATTCATTAGTCTAAAACGTTGAGTAGCTACTGCAGATAGCTTACGTCCGTTATAAACTAATTTTTTTCGCACAAGCTTGTAAAGTGTTAAATAAGCAATAACAAATATGGTAAGACCAGAAATAGCTACTAAAGGATCATAAATAAGAATGGCGATTGCTATAAAGAAAGTTAATATTATTTTAGCATTCATTCTAAGCAAAGGTTGTATGATACCGCCAGTAATACGCATAGCCTCGGTAGAAACTTGTTTGGTAAGCTGTGCACTACTACCGCTGGCATGGAATTGCCAATCTTCTTTCATATAGTATGAATACAGCCTATCAGCTATTTCTGTACCTACACGTGCACCATATAGAGACAACCTCCAAGTTGTATACATAGAAACTAGTGTTGAAATTGTTAGAGTAATTAAAACAAATAAACCGACATAGAATAGAAAGTCCGTAGGCTTAGTCAGTCCTGAAAACTCATAGAGCTTCGTGAATATACCGCCGTTCTCTATGATACTGATATCACCAACTAAAGCCATAAAAGGCGCTATAGAAGCAATACCTAATAGTTCAGCAAAAGCCATAACGACAACAAGAGCTTGAAGCGTATAGAACTGTCTAACTTGTTTTTCTGAAAGCAATGAAAAAAGCTGCTTTATCATCTTAAACATACGGATCTCATTATAGAACTAAGCTAAAAACTTAACGTACCAAGGCATTGCTTTTTCGATACCCTGAATGATATTAAATTGAGGATCATAACCCAACGCATTCTCAATTTTATTGATGTCAGCTTGACTATGACGGACATCACCTTCTCTAAAATCTCTATAAATGGGTTCTTTAAGATAACGAACGCCGTTATGGCTTAATTTCTCTTTGAGCTCTATGAAAAGAGTATTAAGTGTCGTACGACCACCGACTGCAACGTTATAGACCTCGTTTTTGGCGTTATCTTTAGCTGTCGCTGCTAAAATATTGGCCTGTACCGCATTTTCAATGAAATTAAAGTCGCGACTAGTATCACCATCACCATTGATAAACACATCATCACCCGCAATCATCGCCGCCGTCCATTTTGGAATCACTGCCGCATAAGCGCCATCTGGTGTTTGGCGCTTTCCAAAGATATTAAAATAGCGTAGACCAATAGTTTTAAAGCCATAAGTGCGAGCAAATACATCTGCGTACAGCTCATTGACATATTTAGTCACCGCATAGGGCGATAGTGGATTACCAATGTTCTCTTCAACTTTTGGCAATGCAGGATGATCACCATAAGTGGAACTACTAGCGGCATAAGTGAAACTGGTAACTTTAGCATCTCGCGCCGCAACTAACATATTTAAGAATCCACCAATATTAGCGCTATTAGTATTGATAGGGTCAGCAATGGAACGCGGTACTGAACCTAGTGCTGCTTGATGAATAACATAGTCAACATTATTACATGCTGTTTTACAGTCGTCTAAGTTACGAATATCACCTTCTATAAACTTAAAACGTTGCCACTGCTTATTACTCACTAAAGCTTGGACTTCATCTAAATTATATTGAAATCCTGTAGCAAAGTTATCTAATCCAACTACCTTTTGATCTAATAGCAGTAGCGTTTCAAGCAAATTTGAACCTATGAAACCTGCTACACCTGTTATAAGCCAGATCTTAGGTTCGCTTTTGATTTGTTTTTTGACTGTTCCGTACATAGTCGTTGTCATGGTATTTTTCATATTGCTATCACTTTAGGTATTTATAGACGTATATCAGTATCTTTTTTATCGAAGACATATTTAAGATCGTATAGAACGTGACTTACTTTGCCAAAGTTTCTGATTTTATCAATACCCATATCGACGAACTCGCTGTGTGCTACAGCGAGGATAATACCTTCATAATGATTAGCTGATGGCATTTTGACTGGAGTAATATTATATTCACGCTCTGCTTCTGATTTATCTACCCACGGGTCATAGACATCAACTTCGATATTATATTCTTCTAGCTCATGGACGATATCGATAATTTTAGTATTACGTACATCAGGACAGTTCTCTTTGAAGCTAAGTCCTAAAATAAGTACTCTCGCACCTTCAACTTGGATACGCTTTTTGATCATCGTTTTGACCAGTTGGGTCACCACATATTCGCCCATACTATCATTTAAGCGGCGACCGGCTAAGATAATCTCAGGATTATAACCGATAGCTTGGGCTTTATGTGTCAAGTAATAAGGATCTACACCGATACAATGACCACCGACTAGACCCGGGCGAAACGGTAAAAAATTCCACTTAGTTCCAGCGGCCTCTAGCACTGCTTGGGTGTCTATACCCATCTTATTAAAAATAACGGCTAGCTCATTAATAAGCGCAATGTTAACATCTCTTTGAGTATTTTCGATGACCTTTGCNGCTTCTGCTACCTTAATACTTGGTGCCCTATGAGTACCTGCNGTAATAATTAAGTTGTATACCGCATCAACGAANTNNGCGACTTCAGGGGTCGAACCAGCCGTTACTTTTAAGATATTGGTTACGCGGTGTTCTTTATCGCCAGGATTGATACGCTCAGGACTATAGCCGGCATAAAAGTCTTGATTAAACGTCAATCCGGAGACTTTTTCTAACACTGGAATGCATACCTCTTCAGTAGCCCCTGGATAGACTGTTGACTCATAAACCACTATATCGTCTTTTTTCAATAGACCAGCGATAGCTTCTGATGCTTTAATTAAAGGCGTAAGATCTGGCTGCTTATAATCATCTATAGGCGTAGGAACTGTAACAATGAAGAAATTGCAACCCTTTAGCTCATCGATATCTGAGCTAAAGGTTAAATAAGTGGCCTGCGCTAATTCCTCATCGCTCACTTCCAACGTGTGGTCAGTTCCCGCAGTTAGAGCTGAAATACGTTCAGCGTTGATATCAAAGCCTACTACTGAACGATGCTTACCAAACTCAACCGCTAGTGGCAGACCCACATAGCCAAGACCAATTACTGCTATCTTTAGATTTTCAATATTTATCATGATGAATGGTTAACCAACCTCTTTAATAGTCTTATTGTCATTGAATGCCAGTTTTTCGGTAGGCGTACCGTCCTGATAACCAGCCACGAAATAGTAAAACTGTTTCTTAAGCCAATCAACATCGTAGTGCTGCGCTTTTTGTGCTAGCTCATTTAATGTCTTTTCTATTTCTGTTAACGGAAAGCTTGACTCCATAGCTTGCATGATGAGCGGATGATCCGTACCTTCAACATTATCTTCACCAATGATTAGCTCCTCATAGAGTTTTTCGCCTGGTCTTAGACCAGTAAAGGTAATCTCTATATCGCCGTAAGGATGCGCTTCATCTTTGACTTCAAAACCGCTTAGTTGAATCATACGCTTTGCTAGGTCGACTATTTTTACTGGGTCTCCCATATCGAGGACAAATACCTCACCGCCTTTTGCCATTGCACCTGCTTGAATCACTAAATTTGCTGCTTCTGGAATGGTCATAAAATAGCGCGTCACCTCAGGATGAGTCACTGTAATCGGCTTACCTTGCTCAATTTGCCTGGTAAACACAGGAACCACTGAACCTGATGAACCTAATACATTGCCGAAACGCACCATGCTGATGCAAGTATGATGATTATTTCTATCTTGGCTCAAGCCTTGACATACTAACTCCGCTAGACGCTTAGTCGCACCCATCACATTAGTAGGTCTCACCGCCTTGTCAGTTGATATCAGTACAAAGGTCTCAACCTTTGCCTCAATAGCCGCGCGGGCACAGTGATACGTACCTTTACTGTTATTTATCGCACCTTCAAAAGGGTTATGCTCGACGATAGGCACATGCTTGTAGGCTGCCGCATGATAGACGGTCTGGATTTGGTGACGTTTAAGCACACGCAATAAGTTACCTTCATTAGTGACATTACCGATAACGGCGATGACTTCAATGCCTTGATAGATCTCTTTGCTAGCGACTCGAGCGATCAGCTCTTGATGAATACTGTAGAGCGCAAACTCAGATAGCTCGTAGAGTACCAAAACTTTGGGCTTATTTATGATAATTTGCCGGCACAATTCGCTACCGATAGAACCACCAGCACCAGTGACAAGTACGCATTTATCAGTGATATTATATCGTAATAAGCGCTCATCAGGCTCGACCGTCTGCCGATCGAGTACATCCAAGATATCGACTTTGCGCATACTACTGACAGTGACTTTACCATCGACTATCTCTTCTAGGCTTGGTAGCTCTTTAATTTTAATAGAGATACCTTCTAGCTTATCGATGATCTGCCGCTTGCTAGCACGGCTAATAGAAGGAATAGCTAAGAACACTTGCGAGATATCGAGCTTAGATACAACTTTCACTAGCTCATCAGCGCCATAGATACGCTTACCTAACACATAAGCGCCGGTAAGCTGGGCATCATCGTCAACAAAAGCCACGACATTATACTTATGAGAGTTTCTGAGGCCCTCTAACAGCTCTTTGCCCGCTTCACCAGCGCCATAAATAATGACATTATCAGAGTCATCATTGAGCTGACGTTGCGGACGCTGACCTAACCAACGCGCGAGCAGCTCTCGAATAGTTAAACGACTATTCCATAGCCAAATAAAGAACAAAAATAGGTATATGATAGGAACCGCGCGTGGCATACCCGGTAGTAGCCCGAAATAGAGCACTGCTTGTGCAATGACGATAAGCACCAAGAATAACTGTAGTACATTCCCCATCATTGCATCGAAGAAACTACGTGCCACACCTTTATAAAAACCTATAATATACAGACCGATAACAGGTAATAATGCATAAAAAGCTAAAGCTGGCATACTAATGTGCCGATCGATATAACCATAACGTGCGGCAATAGCGAAGAATAAGCACACCATTGATATCATAAAATCCGCTAGCATCAAGATAATACGTTTAAAGCTGCGTGGAAGGTTCAATAGGTACTCAGCGCTACGCTGAGTAAGACGAGTAACGTCTTTTTGCGTGCCATTACTGCGCTTTGAAGGTATAGACATAACAAACCATTACTTTATTTGAGCTTTAGACATTTACTGTGAGGCTAACATAATCATCTGCAAACCTTAGTTACTTATTATGACCATAAGCATAGCTATAGTGATAGCTATATTTACTCATAAGCCCTTGGCGAACATCGTTCAGTACAATACCATCGATATTGACATTGGCTTTCTGCATTTGTTTCGTAGCATATACTAATTGCCCTTCTATCGAATCGTCGTATCTCGTAACCATAAGTACTTTATCCGCGTATTGAGCCAGTATCATAGCATCTGACGCCGCTAGCACAGGAGGCGAATCAATTACAATATAATCATAATGTGTGCTCAGCTCTTTCATTAAGCTACTAAATTTTTCGCTAGATAATAAAGATGAAGGATTATGCGGTTTTTCGCCTCTAGGTATAAAATCAATATTTTCCATCGTCGTTGGATGAACCACGTCTTGCAAATTATGATTCTCTTTTTGAAAGTAATCCGCTAAGCCATTGTCTTGAGTCATATTAAACACTTTGTGCAACTCGCCTAGACGCATGTCAGCATCGATAACAAGTACCTTCTTACTAAGCTGGGCAAAAACTTCGGACAAGTTGGATGAAACAAATGATTTACCCACACCTGGGCTTTCACCAGTAATTAGAACTACTTTCGCCCGAGAGCCGGATTTACCTTCCTCTGGCATACCAAACATTATACTTGTTCTTAAGCTTTTTATGGCCTCATAACTTAGGCTGTCCCTATCAGTATAAGCGAGTAGTCGTCTTGACGCCTTATTTTTATCAAGTCTTGCAAGTAGTGGCGAGCGTGGAATAGTGGCCACAACAGGTACCCCTGTTTTTTCTTCGAGACGTTCAGGATCTTTAACGACATTTCTAAGTAAACTTTTAATAAGAGCCAGTACTGCTCCTAGAAGCGTTCCTAGAAACATTGACAAAAGCCATATTTGCAATTTTTTAGGTGCAATAGCTCTAAAGGTGCTAATAGGCATATCTATTATTCTTGCATAGCCTAGTTGACCTGCTTTTGCTATTTGCAATTGCTGATAATTTTTAAGTAACGTTAAATAAATTTCTCTATCGATTCCCACATCTTCTGATAGCTGCAAGAACTCTCTTTGAATCTCAGGTAACTCTTGAATAGTGTTTTTTATCTGCTGCTTTCTATTATTCAAAACTTCAATCTGATCGTTAATTTGAATAACTAGCGGATGCTCTTCGGTATAGTAGGTCGTCAGATCTGCTTTTTTAAGCTTGAGTTCACTGAGTTGCGCATCGATACGAGCATTTTCAGCTAATAAAANTTGAGACTCTTGGGTTACATCAATAGTGCCAGATTGTTCTCTGAATTCATTAAACTTAGCTTCTGATTTTTCTAGTTTTTCTCTAAGGACTGGAATTTGTGTTTCCATGAATTCTAATGTTTGTGTTGTCTCCTCTGATCCGCGTGCTTGATTTTGACCAAAGTATGACTGAACAACTTGACTTAATATTGAAGTAGTCTGTTGCTGATTTGGACCTGTCATCGTTAATTGGATAATGCCAGTACCTTTACCTTTTTCCACTACAGATAAAGCACCATTAATAGCGTTCGTTGCATTATGTAGTGACTGCTTATAAATATTGACTGGATGATTGTTATCAGGCAACTGTGCTACTGTTATTCTTATCTGACCATTGGTACCATTAAATTGATAGGGTTTATTAAATTGACCTTTAAAATCGTCAAATCCATTGGTCAATGTAAATCCATTTTCAGACTTGACTAAACTAAAGCCCTTATTTAAGTAGTCTTTTGATACATCAAATTGTTTAATGACTACTTGGCCATCACTAGTTCCGAGTGTAACCTCTTCAGCGGTATTGATTTGAGTGTATGTACGATTACTTTTTATTTTTTCAATATAGCCAATAGTCGGATCACTCAGGCGGACGCGCAAATTAAGTGCATCTACGACAGGCTCCAAAACCATACGCGATCTGATAAGTTCTGCTTCTGTCTGAGCTGTGCTAGAATCAGAACCTACTAGATTAGAAATGTTCTCACCTAACGCGGCAACTCCTTGTGAGCCTTCCTCGATTTGAATTAATGCGTCCGATCGAAATGTTGGATTAACATAGCGGGTATATAATACTCCTAATAATAAACCTAACAGCGCAAAAAAGAGTATGATTTTCCAACCGCGCAAAAGAACTAAAAACAACGCTAATAGATCAATATCATTATCATTTTCTGTAGCAGACTTAGAAGTATTTTTCATGTCTGTGCTTGTAACCATGTTGTCATCATCCAGTATCAATTATTCAATATTAATCTTCTAAACGTTATTCAAACTATTTGCATAGCTTACTTGATTTTATCAGCCCATGTGTCAAGGCTGCTAACAATATCTTGTCTTGCAGTTTCAAACAACGAAATGTCATGACGATAAGGGTCGGCAATATCCTTATCATTCCAATGTCCTATCTTAAAAGTTTTACCACGACAATGTGGCCATCTCTCTTCTATCCACTTAGTTTGACTATCTGACATAGTAAAAATAAGGTCAGCTTTCATCACTAAGTTTTCGTCGATCTGCTTGGCAACGTGATCTGACATATCTATATTATATGGCATCATAACTTGTTGCGATTTAGGATCTACGGGATTACCAACTAACGCTCCAAGTCCTGCAGAATCGATATGTTTTTGTGGAAACCGATCTTTTAGTAGTGCCTCTGCTATAGGACTACGGCAAATATTACCTACGCAAACCACTAAAATATTATCAAACGCCATAACGATGCCTACCTTATAAATTTGAGAAGCTTCTAATCGCTGAAGTAGAAGGTAATATCGAGCTTATCACGCGGTTCCAGCGTGTCAAGCCAGTAGGATCTACATATAAAATGTCATTGGGCTGCATCTCAAAGCGATTAGCAAGTGCAAAGCTGGTCAGATTTTGCATATCAACATAATATATGTACGTGCGCTGATAGCCTGGATTATCACGTACCACATATATTTTTGCTGCATCGGCGGTAAAAGAGTTTAGG
>FUFK010044705.1_pt1 | contig 35175 bp, 15 predicted proteins | sample 1021851 | NCBI WGS metagenome assembly FUFK01 (sample SAMEA51879418, study PRJEB19060) | metagenome | reverse complement strand
GCCAACGCCCTTGATTTCCTGGAGTTGGTCCTTCTGTTCCGCGGTTGCGAATCCTAGTATCCCGAAGTCGATGTCCTTGGACTTCTCAGCAACTCTCAGCAGGGCCCTCTCCTTCTTCCTTGTCTCAGCATCCAACTCCTCCAGCTTGGACTTNCTTTCCTCAAGCTCTTGCTCCACTGCGGCGAATCTCTCTGCGGCCCGATCGCGGGCAATTTGGTTTTCTTTCTCCTCCAAATCCATCTGGCGCTTCCTCTCTATTGCCCTCTTCCTCAGCTTCTCTTTGGCCTCCATGGCCTTTATCTCGGCCTCACGCTCGACTTCAGCAGCTTTCCTTGCTGCTTCCCTCTCGACCATAGCGGCCCTCTCCTGGGCCTCTCTCTGGAGCTGCTCGGCCTTCTCTTGGGCTTCCCTCTCGATTCTCGCCGCCTCTTCCTCTGCAGCCCTCTTGGCCGCCTCTTCCTCTGCCTTGCGCTCTTCTTCCTCAGCCTTCCTCTCTTCCGCCTTCTTTCTGAGCATCGCTCTCAGTTCTGCGGCCTCTTCCTCTGCCTTGCGCTCCTCCTCTGCAGCCTCCTCAGACTCTATGCGGGCCCTCTCTTCTTCCTCCAGCCTCTTCTCACGTGCTTCTCTTTCCAGGCGCTCACTGTCTTTTCTACGGGCTTCGCTCTCTGCTTCGGCTTGCTTCCTCTCAGCCTCCCTTTGGGCTTCCTCGGCCTTCTTGGCAGCCTCCTCGGCTGCTGCGGTCCTCTCCTGGGCCTCTTTCTCCACTTCCTCGACCTTGGATTTCAGGTCTTTCTGCATCTCTGCTGCCTTCTTCTTGGCATCGATCTCGGCCTTTGCGACCCTCTCCTCGACCTCCTTCTCCAACTCTGCGGCTTTCCTCTTGGCCTCTCTCTCGATTCTCCTAGCCCTCTTCTTGGCGATCTCCTCTTCCGGAGTGTCTCGATACACCTCCACCTCCACCGCCCACTGGAAGTATACTGTTGCCTTCCCTAGTCTGATGAGGCCCACGTATTCGGTGGTCTCTGTGGTTTCTCCGCTGTCGCTGAACTCCAGCCTGAACTCCAGATTGCCTCTCGAGTTGGCCTTCTTCGATTTCATGCTGAACCTAGTGCCGTTCTTCTCGGATGACATATCGGTGAAGTCGCAATCGAGTCTTGGCGTTATGTTGGAAACCTGGATTATCTCGTGGCTCCTAGCAAAAGAGCCCTTCCTTATGCCCTTGACGGGCATTAGGATGTACGGGTCGTCATACTCGCCCGTTCCTCCCTGCCATCCGAACTCTGTGGTCGTGTACTCTGGCTCTGGGCCCAGTATCTCCTCTTCCCTGACAGTGAAGGGGTTGATCACCCATAGGAGCAGGAGCAGCAGGAGGAGAATTGGGAAGCAGCAAATCCAGAGAATCCTGACTGCATCTGGGACGTAAACCTCCAAGAGGTTGCAGACCCCATCCCCATCGTCGTCTTCCGGGACTGACAGGTTGTCCTTCGGATTCGTCCCGCAACTGGTCTCGTTGAGGTCGAGCCAACCGTCGTTNTCATCGTCCAGGTCCTCTACCAGCTCGAACGTGCAGTTGGCTGAGTCCGTGAGGTACTTGCAGGTCAACTCGTCAGGCATGGTGTCGTTGTCGGTGTCATCCCATGCTGTGGGGTCCTTCGGGAACCTGTCGATCGGGTCCCCTATGTTGTCCCCATCGTCGTCCTCATCGATGTGGCTGCAAACCCCGTCGAGGTCTATGTCCTCCGGGAAAGAGGAGGAGTCGGTCGGATCCGTGTTGCATTCCAGCTCGATAAGGTCCGGCCAGCCATCACCGTCCTCGTCGGTGGTGTTGTCCTCTGGCCAGAATACGTCGAAGTCCACCCTGTAGGAGAAGTCCCATTGGGAGTTCTGGGCCGTGAATCTGTGCGAGTACTCGATCAGCATGTGCCTGAAGGCCTCCTCAGGAGTCCCAGAGATGACTCCCGTGCTGTTGTCCAGGACCAGTCCCATAGGTAGGTCGGGAATTACCGTGAACAGGAGTATGCCTCCACTGGTAGGAGCGATCAATGGCTCTAGTGGTTCCATCTGCTCCCCAACGGTGAGCGTAAGCTTGTCATTGGGGTAGAAGAAGACGATTGGGGAGTCGTCGAAATCATCCAGTGTGTCGCATATCCAGTCCTCGTCGTGATCCTCGGGACTATCGACGATGTACAGGGGGTCTGTTCCGCATGCTATCTCGAATGTGTCGTTCCAACCGTCCCCGTCATCATCCGGATCGAACAGGTCAGGCACCCCGTCATCATCGGTGTCTAGGTATCTGGCCACTATCGTGATTTGGAAGGTATCCAAGAACAGTGAGTTACTGCCTGTGATTGTGTAGACGGTCTCGTTCTGCTCGACCTCTATCGTCCCTGTTAGTACGCCATTGGTGTTGTTGAAGTCCAGTCCGTCGGGTGCAGACGGGGAGATGGACCAAGACGTAACATTGCCTCCGAAAATCTGGGGCTCCAAGTACACCTCATCCACATTGGTGGTTAGATTGAGGAGATCGTCCAGGTAGATCAGGTCGATGTCGTCATCGTCGGGGTCAGGCGTGACCGATTGGAGGGTTATCTCCACCGAACTGTGGTATTGGGAGTTATTGGCCCATACTGTGAAGACTTGGATCTCGAACTCCCCCATCGGTGCTCCCGAGATGGTCCCGTTTACCGGCGCTGTTCTGGAAAGTGCCCCATTGAGGGTGAGTCCCTCGGGCAACTCTGGCCAGACCTCCCAGGTGCGCACGTCTCCACCGTATGTGGTGCCGACGATAGGCTCTATCGGCTCATTGACGAACAGCAGTTGGGATGTCATGCTATAGACTAGGAATATCTCGGAATCGTCTACCGGGTCGAGACCATCGCAGATTCCGTCCCCGTCCCCGTCCTCTGGGAATGAAGTGGGATCCAGAGTACCCGTCAGACAGTCTCCCTCTTCCTCATCCCCCCAGCCATCGTTATCGTCGTCAGGATCGGTCTCATCGGGATTCCCATCCCCATCAGAGTCAAGCAACCATGAGGATATCCCTATTGTGAAATGAGATCCATGCAGGCTGTTGTTAGCCCAGAATGTGTGGTTAGTGAGCGCGAACTCGGTGCTGGGAGTCCCGGATAGAGATCCGGTGGAGTTGTCGAGTACAAGTCCCGGAGGCAGGTCTGGAGAAACCTCCCATGAGACTACGTCCCCGCCGAAGACTATTGGATGGATCTGGACGATTGACATATTGGTGGTAAGGTTAAGCAGAGGGTCTGGGTATGCCAGGAGAATTGGAGAATCGTCCACTGGGTCGTTTGCATCGCAGATTCCGTCCCCGTCCCCGTCCTCTGGGTAGTCGTCCTCCTCAAGTGGATCCGTGGAACAGGCTGTCTCGTTGGCGTCATCCCAGCCGTCGTTGTCGTCATCAGTATCTGTCTCATCTGGGATTCCATCCCCATCGGTATCGAGGAGGGAGGAGGATATGTTGAGGCTGAAAGAAGCGGAGAATGCGCTGTTGTTGGCCCATATGACGTAGGATGTCGATTCGAAGACCTCCATGGGAGTCCCCGATATCACTCCCGTGTTGTTGTCTAGGTTGATTCCGGATGGCAGGCCGGAGCCCGCCTCCCATGACGAGATGGTGCCTCCGGATGTGATGGGGGCTAGGTCAACCACCGAGAGGTTGACTACGAGGTCGAGGCTACTGACGGAGTATGCGAGTGCTATCGCTCGGTCGTCAGAATCATCCAGGCTATCGCAGATCCCGTCGCTGTCCGTGTCAGGAGGGGTGCTCGTTGAGTTCAAGGGCTCTGTACCGCAATCCAACTCCGCCGTGTCGTTCCAACCGTCATCGTCATCGTCATCGTCATAGATGTCCGCAATGGAGTCCCCATCGCTATCCACGAGCACGGTGATAGAGATCACCACCGAACTTGTCTGCGCTCCTGATGCATTCGCCCATATGGTGTAGTTGGTCTGGTTCTGCACGTTCGTCGGAGTCCCCCAGACGGTGCCGTTCTCATCACCGAAGAACAACCCATCAGGCAAGCCAGGGGAGATTTCCCAGCTCTCGGGTGTCGAGCCTGAGGTCTGTCCTGCGATGGGTTGCATGGCCACTCCCTCAGTCAGCATCAGATCGCTGGTCGGGAAGCTGAGGAAGATACCGTTCCCGACTATCCAGAGGGTCACCTCCGTGATGGAGCTCCCGCCCGAGTTGTTCGCCCAAACCGTGTAGGTCGTCTGGTTCGTGACCAGGAGCGGGATTCCCTCGAAGTGGCCGTTCGTGGTGTTGAAGGTGAGCCCGAGCGGGAAGGAGGTCGAGTTGATTGCGAAGCTTGCGACGGCCCCGCCGACTATGGTCGGCGAGATATCAACCAAGGCGTCCCTCGGTATGATGTACGTCCCGTTGCCGTACGAGATGTTGGCGATCGGCTCGTTAATCGTGAAGTCGAAGTTCACTCGCGTCGTCCCACCATCGCTGGTCACACGCAGCTGGAAAGTCTGCTGCGTTAGGTTCACAGTCGGCGTCCCCCATACCGTCCCGTTGCTCGTCCCGAGTTGCAGCCCTGATGGGAGGCCTGGGACGAAGGTCCAGTTGAGGATGGTGCCATTGACCTCGTAGGGCGATATGGGCTCTATCTCAGTGCCCCGCTCCAAGACGAAGGACGTCTCGTTGTAGGATACCGTAGGCCTGCCGTTGAGTATGGAGAAGGACACGTTCAGCTGGTTGCTCCCCAGAACCGTGTCGTTCATCCAGAGCGTGAATGACGACTCGGACATGTTGGAGGTCGCCTCGCCCGAGATCATCCCGGTGTCCGAGTCGATGCTGAGGCCCCCCGGTAGGGACGATGACGCCCACGAGTCGAGGTACTCGTCGCAGTAGCCGGTGCCCTGGCTGCAGGTCGCGCCCATCGCGCTCAGGCCCATGACGCCCCAGAGGGTGCTTGGCTCGCCCGCCACCAAGGACGAGCCGCCTATGGTGTGGCCCACGGTCTCCATGAAGAACTGGCTGTTGTATTGGCAACTGCTAGATGGTCTGCCCATGTAGCTCCCGTTCCAGTAGAGGGAGCATTGGTTCGCGTAGAAGTTCACCAGCATGTTCCCGAGAGGGTCGAATGCGACGTCCTCCCAGTCCAATTTGAAGCCGTTCCCGGGGTTGTTCGAGTAAGTGATCAACTCGTCGAAGTCCGGGTTCATGTTCGAGTCTAACCTCATGATCCTATGATGATTGGATTGGGAGCTATACATCTGGCCTAAGAAGAGGACTGGGCGGCCCTGGTTGTCTATTTCCAGTATGCTGTAGTACTCTGCATAATAGGCGGCTTGATTGGCCATACAGAATTCCCGAGAGGCCTCCACGTTCCAATCCGATCCGCCAAGTGAGATCACGACTAGGCTGTCTTGGCAGGTTTCGTTGAACCAGGATGACGCCCCGTTCACGGTCATGTTGCTGATGTCTTGCTCTGACCAAATCGCCACTATCAGATTCCCAGAGGGGGTAATGTCCATCATCGCAGAGTCCCAACCCGCAGTGAATCCAGTTCCGCTGCCAATTGTCAGCTCTGTGATTTCGGCCGCCTCCACCCAAGAGCCCGTATCGTTTAGCCTGCCGATGAGGTAGTGTCGACTCTCGTTCCCGGCCGTGAGTGCGCCGAGCTGGGTCTCACCGTGGGTTTTCATCAGGATGTCCACGCTACCGTCTGCATGCACGCCCATCCCCTGGAGGGCCCTGTGGTAAAGGGAGGTGGGAGTTAGTGTCGCAGCCCATAGGAACTCGCCAGTTGAGGCATCGATCCTCGTCACGAAGGGCCTGTGGTAGTTGTAGTTGGTACTTGGTATCTCCATGGTCAGGTTGCCCAGGGTCACGGTCCTATCGCTGATGGAGCTGGTAGAGACCTGTGCTGCTATCGTCAACTCCCCTTCGCTCTCGTCATGGCTCATCCTAGTGAAGCCGTAGCCGTCTATACTGGCAATCGTCGAGACGTGCCAATCCGCGGCGTTGGAACCGGATATGTAGGCGTCCTGCGCCCACCTCGTGGTACCGTTCGTATCCAGGGAGAAGAAGAAGGCAGCCTCCCTGTAGGGGAGGTCGTGCTCGGTGCCAGGCAGGTCGAGTGCGGTTGTCCTCTCTCCGGTCACGTACGAGTTCCCCGAATCGTCGACCGAGAGTGCCCCTGGGAAGTAGTGATCAGTATCTAACGGGACCACCCATGCCCACGTTCCGTTAGCCCACCTCTTGGCCACGTAGAGCTCCATTCCCGATGTGCTCACGCTCAGCCCGTCTGCTGCCCACGCTGAGGTGCTTCCGATCCTTCCGTAGTAGTACAGGTTCCCGCTCGCGTCGTAATCGTGCAGGGTGTAGCCCCTGCCGTCGACAAAACTGCTAGCGTACTGGTGGTCAATCCACGACCCGTATCCTGCGTGCATCGGCGCGGGCGTCCTGACCGTGATTGTGATTGTGAACGGGTAGGATGCGCTGCTGCTGTTGGAGTAGATCACGTAGGCGGTCCCTGCCGTGTCAACCGTGGTCGGGGCCCCGGAGATCACTCCCGTCGTGTTGTTGACTGAGAGCCCGTTTGGCAGTGATGGCGCCCATACCTCCACGAGTTCCTGTCCCGAGAATGTAGGAGCCATGGAGACGGACTCCCCGCTGGTGACGATCAGCTCGGTGGTGTCGTACTCCATCACCGCGTACTGAAGGGTGTCGCACACCCCGTCCCCGTTGGCGTCAGCGGGTTGGTACGTGTACGAGGGATCGAGCAGTGATCCCTTGTAGTGCAGAAGCGCAGAGGCGGAGGAGGAGTCGTTTGCGTCCAGTGAGAGGATGTAGGGGTCGTCCAGCCTGTCGAACTTGAGGGTCAGGCGTGCCCAGTTGAGGGTCTGGGTCGATGTGGACGTGGGCCAGCCATCGCTGAGCCAGACCTCCTCGTGCGACCAGGACCCGGATGACTTGTGGGAGAGCATGAGCTGCCCCGATGAGTGGTTGATCCATGCGACGTGGACAACCCCGGTGGAGTTCGTGGCTATCTCGACACCCTCGTTCTTGCCCGTCGACCCGGCGACAAGCTCGGTGGTCCATGATGCCCCGTCGTGGGTCGAGAGCCATAGGTCGGTGGTGTTGTACATGCCCGCGTATATCTTCCCGTCGCTCGAGTAGTGCAGATCTGCCGAGTGGTCCTCCGTGGCCGAGTGGGATGCCCCCGAGGACCACCCGGTGCTCTGGTTCCTCTCCAGAAGGAGCTCGGGGGTGCTCCAGGACAGGCTCACGTCGCCTGATAGGTCGCTGCCCAGATCCGCATAGAAGTGGTAGAACCCTATGACTCCCGAGGAGTTGTTCACCATCAGGACATGCAGCCTCCCATCCGGCCCGAAGGCGATCTGGCCGTGCTGGTTGTTCCCCCCTGTGTCGGGCGGAGCAAGGCCGCCGGGAGCGTTCGCTTGGAACGTGGTGCCGTTCAGGTAGGCGCCCCTGATGGTCCCTCCGCTGTCGGACTCGTGCCACCTGACCACCATATCGCCATCCATCGAGATGGCGATGTCCGAGGAGGTGGTCTGGGAGTGGCTCATTCCAGTTCCGGACGCTGCCACCGAGCCATTGGTGTCCGAGAACCTCCAGACGCCCTTCTGGTGCGCCAGGTAGGTGAATCCGTTCTGGCTCTCTATCCCCCAGTAGTTGAAGTCGTCACCTTCCCAGAAACTCTGAGCCCCGTATTGGGAGGAATCGTGCCTCTGTAGCCATACGTACGCTGCGTCGTTGTAATATGACGAATAGTACCTCAGCCCGTGCTCCGAGAGTTCGAAGTCGTATCCATGCTGTCCTTGGTCGGCCGAGAAACCAGTCAGTCCACTGGATCCGAAGAGGGATTCTCTGTTCCAGTCATCCGAGTCCTCGAGCCCCGAGCACTCGCACTGGTAGGAGTCGTTCCACCCGTTGCCATCGACGTCGTCGTCTACCTCGTCGCATATCCCGTCCCCGTCGTAGTCGCTGGGCTCTGAGAGGCTGCTCCACCAGAGCGTGCCGCAGGCCTCCTCCTCGGCGTCTGACCACTTCTCCGCGGTGTCCTCGTCCGCTGTCTTGACGGACGGGTCGTCGTCGTCGGTGTCCACGTTTATCCCCAGTCCGTCCCCGTCGTGGTCGAACCAGTCCCTCTCGTCGAACGGTAGGTCGTCGTCCGTGTCTAGGTACCCGTCGTTGTCGTCGTCAGAGTCCCAGAGGTCTATCCACCCGTCCCCGTCGAAGTCCGGGGGGACCATGTACAGGTTGGTGATCTGAAGTTCGCCACCCATCTCCCCGCTCTCGTCCCCGATGTCGTCATCCACGCCATCGTAGACCCCCAGCCTCCCGTCGGAGTTTTCGCCCCAGCACCTGACCGTGCCGTCCTGGATTATCGCGCATGAGTAGTACCATCCGGAGGAGACAGAGGATGACCTGGTCGTTGGCAAGTCCGTCGTTACCAGGCCCGCCCCCATCTCCGCCGTGGTATCTACGTCGTTGTTCGTACCTATCCCTATCTGCCCTTGTCCGTTGTGCCCCCAGCATGCTATGCTGAGGTTGTCTAGGAGTGCGCATGCGTGGGAGTATCCTACGCTGATCGAGGAGGCCGTCCGCCCGGTGCCGAGCTCCACTGTAGCCAGGTCGTCGCCCATCTCGCCGCCTTCGTCGCCAGTGTAGCCAGAGGCCATTCCCAGGCCAGTCCTTCCGTTCTGGTTGTTCCCCCAGCAGCGGACGCTGCCGTTGTCCAGGATCGCGCATGTCGACGAGTAGCCCGCGGATACAGATACTGCTGTCCTGCCATCCCCCAGGTCCACCGCTGCCAGGCCGTCCCCCAGCCTCGCGTTGCACTCTCGGGTGTTGAGGTCCGTGTTCAGCGTCGGGTGGCATGAGATGCCGTTGGAGTCGAGGTCAGGCCCGTGGCCTATGTTCTCGCTATGCCCCTGGCCCAGCTGTCCGTTGCTGTTCTGGCCCCAGCACTTCAGGACGCCGCTGTCTAGTATTGCGCAAGTGAAGGTGGCACCCGCCTCGATTGATATCGCGGTCCTCCCGGTCCCCAGATCGACTGCCACCAGGTCGTCGCCCATCTCGTTGGCGCCGTCCCCCCTTGTGGAGGTGTTTCCTATCCCGAGCTGGCCGTAGCTGTTGAGCCCCCAGCACTTGACGCTCCCGTCGTCGAGCAGGGCGCACGAGTGGTGCTGGCCGGTTGCTATCTCGGTCGCGGTCCTGCTGGTACCTAGGTCGACAGCAGCGAGGAAGTCGCCCATCTCATTGGGGCCGTCTCCGATCTGGGTTGTGTTGCCAATCCCGAGCTGGCCGTAGTTGTTCCTTCCCCAGCACTTGACACTCCCGTCGTCGAGCAGAGCGCAGGCGTGGTTCTCGCCCACCGATAGGCTAGTCGCGGTCCTGTTTGCTCCCAGCGGCACGAAGGCGAGGTCCTCCCCCATCTCGTTCTCCCCGTCGGAGGCAGTAGAGGTGTTGCCATGCCCGAGCTGGCCGTATGAATTGTAGCCCCAGCACTTCACATGCCCCTGCGAGGACATGGCGCAGCCGAACCTCCCGATCTCGCTCAGGGAGACCTCCACCACGTCGTATGGGCTCGAGGACAGGGTTTCGCTGCCGTCAGCTGCCCCGAGGGGGGTAGTTGAGTCCAGCATCACCAGGTCGGTGGATGCTGGCGATGAGAGGGAGGAGGTCCCGCCATCCCCGATCTGTCCAGACTCCCCGCCTCCCCAGCACATCACTCTGCGCTCACTCGTGGAGTCGCTCGAGTAGAGTGCGCAGGAGGTTCCCCCACCAGAGCCGGAACTGGTGGACACGGAGACCTCCAGCGGGGTCCATCCTGTCACTGTGGTGACGCTGACCGGGTCCTGCGAAGTCAATGCGGATGCCCCGTTTCCGAGTTGCCCGTCAGTGGCCACTCCCCAGCAGATCACGCTGCTGGACGAGACCGCGCATCCGTGTGTTTCCCCCAGGTCGAGGGAGGCCAGGCCCGAGGCCCCCGAACCCATCGCTGACCCGGTGGGGTGTGACTGCGAGTTGCCCATGACCGCGGGTGATTGGTGCCCGGCGAGTGAGAAGGAAAGGTCGTCGTTGTCCTCATCGAAGTAGGCGATCCTCGCCTTCCCTTCCTCGTTGACAGCGATCTGTGTGCCCTGCCCGGTTGACCCAGTATCCTGTGTGGTCAGGGTCCACGATACTCCGTCCCATTCCGCTAGGCGGAGGGTGCCGTCGTGGTAGGCGATGCGAGGGTTCCCATCGGCGTCCACGGCTATCGAGGTGTGCCCAACTACGCTGCCGCTGGGGTCCGCGGTGGAGAGCGCCCATGATTCCCCATTGTGATACGCGTAGCGCAGCAGCCCGTTCGTCGAGTCCACGTATGAGATGTGTGGGTTTCCGCTGCCGTCGAGTGTTATGTCGGAGTACACCCCCGTCATCGTCGAGCTTTCATCGACCGTTGCGCTGGTCCACGATGAGCCGCTCTTGGTTGCGTACTGCAGGGATCCAGAGGAGCCGGAACCGTTGTAGAAGCTCAGATGCATCCCTCCGGAGGCGCCCACTGCGAAGCCCATCCCATAGCCGTGGGTGCCGACTTGCGCGACCTTCTCCGTCGCTGCGAGTCCATCGGCTATCACCATGGACATCAGCCTGCTGTTGGAGTAGTTCTCGTAGGCAATGTGCACCTGGTCTCTGTCATCCAGTGCGATGCTCGGATACCTGCCGGTCAACCCATATTCGTCCATGGTCTCGACCATCCATTCGGAGCCATCGAACCTAGCGTACTCCAAGTCCCACTGGGACCTGTCTTGGTAGGCGATATGCGGCCTGTCTTCGCTGTCTAAGGCGATGGAGACTGACGTCCCGATGTAGTGGTTGCCCTGGTCGTGGACGTTGGTCTTGGTCCATGCGGATTCTCCAGGGCCCTGGTGGGCGTACTCAAGGAATCTCCCGGAAATGTCGTAGTATGCGACGTGAAGCCCGTCAGTGGAGTCGATCGCGAGCGATATCGCCCGCTCGCCGCCCGTTGTGTACATCCCCCCGTAGTCATCCACGCTGCTGGATGACCATGTTCCGTTGATTCTCACGGAGAGGTATACGTCGTCGTAGTAGTCATCGAAGAAGACAATGTGCGGCACGTCTGTGCCGTTTAGCTTTATCTGGTTATTCTTGCCGGTGTTCGAGTATGAATTCCAAAACGAACCTCTGTAGTCCTTTATGTCATCGTAAACCCACTCCGACCCGTTGTGGTAGGAGTACCTGAGGTTGTAGCTGTTCCCGGTGTTGTTGTAGACGGCGTAGGAGATGTGTGGGTTGCCGCTGGAATCTAGGTCTATCGAAGTGTCATAGGCGTAGTAGGGGGTGGCGTCGATGACCTCGGTCGTCCATGCGGTGCCATTGTGATGGGCATACATCACAGCATCGGGATTGGGAGTGGTGTTGATGTAGGAGATGTGTGGGTTGCCCGAGGGGTCTATCGCTATCGAGGAGTAAGTCCCTGAGGAGCCCCCGTTGTCTACCTCCTCAGCTTGCCAGGATGTACCGTCGTACCTAGCGTACATCAGGCTGGACGCGCTTGCGTTGTAGTAGGAGATGTGCTGGTTCCCTGTCCGGTCCAGGGCCATTGATATGCCGTTGCTTCCGACGCTGTATGACTCGCCGTCCACGGTCGTGATAATCGGACCGGGGGCCCTTATGGTTGCCATCTCCACGTAAGCCGGCGACGCGCCGTCTGTGCCGTTCATGAACGGGGCCAACACGGTGCTGCCGGCCATGTGTATCTCAGGACCCATGCCCACGGAGTTTGCGGTTTCACCGCTGTCGGACACTGAGTCTGTCGCCATGACGGTCCCGGTGTAGACGCTGGAGACCAGACCAGCGTGCGCCGGCCACTGGTACTGACGGTATGCCATGTATGCCGTGCCGGTGGAGTAGTCAAGTGTCATCGCCATGTGGCCACCTAGGTCGTACCCGTTCCTGACTNGGACGGNCTCCCATACGTNTCCTCGGTCCCGCTGTTGTTGTATGCGAGCCGGGGCCCGTTGTTCCCGTCCTTGTAGGCAATTCTAGGACGGTCGCTGTCATCGAGTTCGAGCACTATCCTCGAGTTCGACACGCTGCTTGTGTCGATGTCCTCGAAAGACCACGAGGAACCGTCGTGGGAGGCGTACCTGAGGTCTGCGGACTGGTCGTAGTAGTATGCAATCCTGCTAAGGTCGCCGCTGTCTATCGCTATCGATGCCCAGCTCCCGACGTTGTAGAGGCTGTCGACCACCTCCCTAGTCCAATCGGCTCCGTCCCAGGTGGCGAGCTCAAGGTCGTCCGAGGTCTCGTTCCTGTAGGCTATCCGTGGGTGGTCGCTGCTGTCAAGCGCTATCGAGTTGAACTTCCCGTTGTCGTTTGAGTCGTCAGCCGTCAGGGTCTGGTCCACCCATGAGGTCCCGTTGTGGTACGTGTAGCGAAGGGTGTCGTTTTTGTGGTCGTAGTATGAGATGTGGGGGTTGCCGCTGCTGTCTATGTCCAGGGAGGTGTGAAGCGTGGGGTTATTCTGGTTCATGATCGACTGAACCGTCTCAACGGACCAGGAGGTCCCGTTGAAGTGGGCGTACTTCAGCCATGAGTCATCAGTCCCAGACGTGGACCACGACCAGTACGAGAGATGCAGGTTGCCGTCGGAGTCGATCTTCATGCCGTTCCACGAGTAGCCAGTGTGCGTTTTGTCGTCGTCAATGACCGTCGGGTCGGACCAGTCCGTGCCATTGAACGTCTTGTGCATCAACTTCTTTCCGTCCGACCTGTAGTACGTAAGGTGCAGGTCCTCTGTCGTGGGATCCCTAGCGATGGCGAAGAAACTCGGGTTCTGGCCTGTCACGGATGCCGTTGTGGTGATGTTCCAAAGGGTCCTCGTGTGCATGAGTTGCTGGTCCGCTTCGTTGTAACTAAGGAAGTGCAAGCCCCCTAGGGAGTCCTCCCCTACACCCAGTCCGTGAGTGGAGTCGCAGGCGTCCGATGTGGCGCATGCGGCGTATGTGGTCCAAGCCGAGCCGTCGTACCTTGCGTACGAGATGCCGCCTGCATCGTTGTAGGCCAGTAGCAAGTTACCGCTGCCGTCGTTAGTCAGGGCGGGGCTCCTGCCCACGTCACCCGTGCTGGCGATGGTGCTGATGACCGGGTCCGCGTAGGTCGTCTGGGCAGATGACCCCCAGCAGAGCGCCTCTGTGCTCCTCATGATCGCGCAAGTCACTCCATCTCCTGCGTTTATACCTTGCACGGTGCTGCTGGTCCAGTTCGAGGCAGCCAGGCTGACCGCCCCCGAGAGGTCGACCTCTTTGGGTTCGTACGTGCTGTCGCCCTTGTAGGCGGGGCTGCCGAGTATGTTCGTGTAGCTACCGCCGTTGTATCCCCAGCAATGTACGCTCCCGGAGGACATCAGTGCGCAGGAGTGGCGAGCTCCCAACGATATCTGGGAGACTCCGCCGGACTCGTCCCATTGGACCCTCGAGGGTTGCAGGACCGAGTCCAGAGACCCATAGGCCATATTCTTGATCCGGAGGTTATCGAGATGGACTTCGTTGTAGTAGCCATAGACTTGGATCTGCATCGGGACGCTGCCAGTCCCGGTGTAGCTATCAGGGACCACGAATGCGACATCCTGCCAAGCCGAGAGGGAGGAGCCAGAGGTGGTGGCGTTGGAGTAGATTGTCGATAGGGCCTGGCCATCCGCTGATATCCTGACGTATTCGTTAGTGTATCCATTGTTGCCATGGTACCTACCTTTCATCTTGAAGGATACCACGTCTCCTGGGGATATCTCGAATGAGCTGCCTGAAGTGAGGTACTCCGACCGCCATGAGCTGTACAGCGCCCTGTAGACGTAGTCAAGACCTTCGTTAGGGCCCTGCATGTAGCTTGCCCAGCTGGAGGTCCATGAGCGGGAGTTGTCTGTGAAGTTCTCGTACTGGACGAGTGTGTTCGCGCTATTGACGATCTTGCCAGTCCTCTCGTCGCTCGCGTTCCCCCAGCAGTACATGTTCGAGTCCGTTCCCGTCATGCAGTTGTGGTCCGCGCCAGCGGCGAACTGCGAGACGGTCACCCCGGAGGGGAGGGTCACGTAGCCCGGGGCCTCGCTGGATGAGGATGTTCCACGACCAAGCTGCCCGTCCGTGTTCCTGCCCCAGCAGACCAGCTTCCCATCCAGCCCGGTCGAGCAGGCGTGGGCGGACCCAGCATCTACTGCCCCGGCTTCGAAACCGGTCGGCAGGTCGACCATGACCGCATAGGCGCTGCTCGATCCCACAGAGGGGTTGCCAAGCTGTCCCTCGGAGTTGTCGCCCCAGCATGCAACGGAACGGTTCGATAGGACAGCGCACCCGAACTCCTCACCTATCGCAAGGGCGTCGGACTCGGGAGAGACGGAGGTGTCCTCCCAGTCGTCGAATAAGTCGCAGACCCCGTCTCCGTCAGTATCTGCCGGGGTCGAGGACGAGTTGGCGTAGTCGGTCCCGCACCTCACCTCGTCCAGTCTCGACCACCCATCCCCGTCTATGTCCGTGAGGAGCCCCGAGGTTGCGACCCCCTCCTGGATGAAGGCCGTCATGGCGGAGGAGGTGCCGGGGTAGTACGCGTAGCCCCACATCTTTCCCTGTTCGCTGACCTCCACGCCGACCCAGTCCGAGCCGCCAGTCCCCTCCATCTCGGTCTTCTCCCACACCCCCTCGCTCTTCTGGAGGGCGTACGTGCCGTCTGTGGTGGCGGCCATGACCAGGACCGACAGGTCGGCGCCAACGGCTATGTCGATCACCCCCGTGTCCGCTATGTCGATCGAGTCGGTGATGTCCTCAGACGTCCATGACCCCGGGCTGTCGCAGCCAGACGTGCATGACAGGTAGTGGATGCCATCGGGACTGCCTAGGTATGCGATGTGCATCGAGCCGTCCAGGCCTAGGTCCAGGGCTAGCGAGGAGTTCCCNGAAACTCCCCTGTCTGTGTCGAACTGTCCCGGAACATGCGCAAGCGCACTTGTGTTGACCGGGGTACCGAACCCGTCCGAGTCCAACTGGACGACCATCACGTAACCGGGCTCATCCTGACAGGATGTGGCGGTACAGGACTCGTTCGCTATGTAGGTAACATGAATCGATCCATCAAGTGCTACGTCGGTGTCGAGTGAGTTCGAGAGTGTTGCGTAGTCAAGATCGTTATCTGCCAGCCAAGTGTCCCAATCACCCGCACTGACGCATTTGGTTGAAGCGTACTGTGCCGAAGAACAAGTGAGGGCGTACAAATCGCCCCGCAAATCCAAAACATAGGTGTCATAACCCTGGAAAACGATGTACAAGTTCCCATCACCATCGACCTCTATGGAATTGGCTATCGAATCCTGGGAGAATTCGTGTAATGCAAGGTTGGACCAGTCCCCATCTAGCTTGGTCGCGTAGTAGAGATCGCTAGATCCAGCACTGTCGACGTCGGANATGGCAATGTGTGGCACTCCGTTGGCATCGATGGTAAGAGAGACGTCCTTGACCCTGTTGTCCTCACCAACATACTCGTAGACCACCTCCGTCGACCACTTGCCCTTGTAGAATATCCCGAACCTCACCACGTCGTTGGTCTCGTCGACGTAAACCACCGCCCCGCAGGAGTCGGGGGTCATGGCCGTCGAGGTCTTGTTCCCCACGTACGAGCTGCTGCTGTCCAGGGTCTCCTGTGAGAGCGCCTCCCCCTCGGCGGGCAGGTCGCAGGGCTGGTCCAGCGTGGGCTCAGGCATGAACAGCTCCACGTATTCCAAATCGTCGCCCATCTCTCCTGACTCGTCGCCAGTCGCACCGCTCTTTCCGAGCCCGGTCCTCCCATCCATCCCGGTCCCCCAGCACTTGACCTGGCTGTTGTTGAGGATGGCGCAGGCGAATGCGTCGCCCACGTCTATCGATGTAGCGTGTAACGAAGTCCCTAGGTCGACGCTCGGCAGGTAGTTCCCCATCTCGTACTGCCCGTCGCCCCTGGTCACTGCGTCCCCGTAGCCCAGGGCGCCATCGTCCCCCTTGCCCCAGCACTTGGTGGTGTAGGGGGTTGTTTCGTCCCCGTCGTCGAGGATGGCGCAGGAGGAGCCGTAGCCCGTCGCGAACGAGACCACCGTGAGGCCAGTGCCGAAGTCGACCGTATCCAGGTTGTTCCCCATCTCTCCGGCGGAGTCTCCCACGTCCGTGGTGGTCTCGCTACCGAGCCTCCCGCTGTCGCCCCATCCCCAGCAAGCCAGGCTGGCGTCATCGAGTATGGCGCATGTCATGTCCTCTCCTGCTGCGATGCTCGTGGCGGTTCGTCCCGAGGGCAGGTCGACGAGCTCGTAGTTGTCTCTGAAATTCTCGTCGTCGCCGATATCCTCGGTGCTGCCTATTCCGAGCTGGCCATGGGAGTTCGAGCCCCAGCATGCCATCTCGCCATCGTCCCATAGTAGGCAGGTGTGCGCCGATCCCGCGGAGACCTGCGAGAGTCCGACTCCCCTGTCCGGGAGTAGGACTATGCCGTTACCATCGTTCGTATCCCACTCCGTATTGGTGTTGCCTTTACCCAGTTGACCAGAACCGCTCTCTCCCCAGCAGAAGAGCATGTCCTCCGTGGTGTCGTTGGTTATGGCGCACGCGTGGTAGTCTCCCACCGAGATCGAGGTGGCGAGGTGCCCGGGGTTCGCCGAGTTGTCGGGCCCGAAATGGGCGATAGACGGGATTGCCGAACCCATCTCCATGTAGCCATCGCCTCGCGCGCCGGAGCCATCCTCCCCGGAGTAGGACCCTAGTAGGTGGTTGCTTCCCCAGCACTTCACGGACCCGTCGTTGATTAGGGCGCAGGTGTGCCTCTGGCCGGCCCCGACGTCGGTGAAGGTCAGGCCGGCCCCGACGTCGGTGAACATTAGGTACTGTCCCATCTCCTTGTCGTCGTCGCCGTAGCTGGCGGTGTTCTCGTGCCCGGTCTTGCCGTCCTCGCCGCTACCCCAGCACTTCATCTGGTTCAGCGTCCCGATAACGCATGCGTGGTTGCTCCCGATGTCTATCGAGACGACCCCCGAGTTGTCCAGGGTCTCAGACCTGACCGGTGTCTCATCTAGCTCCACTTCCCGAGGCCCGAGGGAGGTCATGAGGGCCATCTGGGTGCTGGCCAGCATCAGCAGGATCAGCATCAGTGCCCGCACTCGTGGCCTTGCTTCCGCTCGCACGCTTTCTCTATCGGGAAAATCCGCTTTTGATTCTATCCGAGGGATGCGCTCTTTTTTCGGTTTAGACACCCCCTAAGGGGTGTCTATTTCTTCACTCCAGGAGGATCTGGGCCTGCTCTGCCCAGAGCTGCCTTCGGATCCTTCCGGGCATGTACTCTATCGCGTCGTTCACGGTGTCGCTCATGTCGTCATCCATCTTCGAGATCTGCGAGAGGGTGGATATGCCCAGGGTGTTCAGCCTCCGCTCCAGTCCCTCGTCTATGCCGTCAATCTGCTGCAGGTCGTCAGTGTGGCCATTGGCCTCCCCGATGACCTCGAAGTCGATGGTTATGGCCTTGATGTTGATTCTCGCTAGGATGTAGTCCTCCTTGGCCATCGTGCCCTCCTGGGTCTTCAGGTCGTTGAGCCTCATCTCCACCTCGAGCCTGTTCACCTCGGCGAGTTGCTCGGCCTCGGATGCAGCCAGCATCTTCCTCTGACGCTCCTCCTCGGCCCTCTTCCTCCTCTTCTCAGCCTTCCTCTTGACCCGGTCCTTGGCCTCCTGCCGCTTCCTGGCCTCCTCCATGGCCAGTTCCTCGGCCGTCAGCTTCTTTTTCTCGAGGGCTTTCTTCTTGGCCTTGGCGATCTTCCTTCGCTTTTCTTCCTCCTCGATCTCCTCCTCTAGGTCCTTCCTGGCCTTCGCCTCGGCTTCCGCCCGTCTCTGGGCTTCCTTCAGGTCCCTCTCCTCTTGCTTTGCCGCGTTCTCCGCCTCGATTCTGTTCTGCTTTGCATCCAGGAACTCCTTGTGGGTTGACTCCCTCGCCTCCTTGGCCTTCTTGGACTCCGCCTGGGCCTTCTTCCTCTCGCCCGTCGTCTTCCCAAGCACCTTCTCGGCCTCCTTCCACCTCTCGGTCTCCGCCTTCAGGTCGTCCTTCGCCTTCTTGTGGCCGTCGGCCTCGGCCTTCGCCTTCGCATCGGCCTCGGCCTTCGCCTTCGCTTCGAACTCGGACTTCTTCTTCGTGTCGGCTGTAAGCTTCCTCTTCTGGGATACCTGTTCCTCGATTTCTTCGGCCTTCTTCCTCTCCTCGGAGCCCCTCTTCTGGTAGGCCTGCTTCGCCTTCACGACCTCCTCCATCTTGGCAACTGCCTTCTTGCGCTCCTCGTCTGCGGTCGCGAGCTCCTTCTTAGCCGCCTCGCCCCTCTTCTTGCTCTCGGCGTGCTGTGCCTTGGCCTCCTTGCCCGCCGCGTTCTCCTGCTTGAGCTTATTTTTCGCGCTCTCGGCGCTTAATTTGCTGCTTTCCGCCTTCTTGGTCAGCTCATCGGCCTCCGACTTCGCGCTCGCCGCCTTTTCCTGGGCTGCTTTCCTGTCCGACTCTAACTTCCTCAGGTCATCGTTGATTTCCTTCAGCTTGGCCCTGGACTCGGAAAGAGACTTCCTCGCCTTATCGGTCTCCTGGATGCTCTTGTCTCTTGCCTTCTCAGCATCGGCCTTCGCCTTCTCAGCATCGGCCTTCGCCTTCTCGGCGCTCTTCCTGTCCTCGGCGCCTTTCTTGGCCTCTTCCTCCGCCTTCTTCTGCAGCCTTATCCTCTTCTCGAGCTCCTTCTCGGCCCGGACCCTGTCGAAGTCGGCCTTCTTCGCCATGTCCTCAGCGTCCTTCCTGGGTTTTACTGTAGATTCGAATGCCTTCTGGGCCTCCTTAGTCTTGGCCTCTGCTGCCTTCCTCTTGTTTTCCGCGGCATCCGTCGCCTTCCTGGCTTTCTCGAGTTTCGCCTCAGCCTCCTTCTTCGCCTTGGTCTCCTCAGCGAGCTTGCTTTCGAAGTCCCTGAGGTTCTTGGCCTGGTCTTCCGTATTCGTCCTGATTTCCTTCACCTTCTTTGCAAGATCCGAAATCTTGGACTTTAGCGCCCTCGTCGAGTCTGTTAGCTGCTGTAGCTTGGCCTTCTCGGACGCACCCCTCTTCGACTCCGCGGCTAGCTCTGCCTCTACCTTCTTCAGTTCTGATTGAGAGGCCTTCAGATCGGTTTGCAGGCTCACCTGCTCCTTGTTCAGGTCTGCGATCTTCTTGGAGTTCTTTCCTGAGATCTGCTTCTCCTTCTCCAGCTGCCTCTTTGCCTCGGAGGCTGCCTTCTTGGAGTCCTCCAGCTTCGACTTTGCTGACTTGACCTGCCTCTCCAGGTTCTCTAGCTTCTTGACGTCCCCGCTACCGGACTTCTTCGTTCTAGCGAGGTCAGACTCCGCCTTCTTCCTGGCCGACTCCTGGACTTTGAGGTCCCTGTCGGCACTCGCCTTCTCCTTCTTTAGTTCGCTGATCTTCTTCGTCGCGTCGCTGGCTGAGTTCCTGGCCTTCTGGAGGTCTTCCTCGGCCTTCTTCCTAGCCTTCTTGGCTGCCTCGAGGCTCTTCTCAGCAGCCGCCTTATCCTTCGAGGCTACGTCCGCGGCCTTCTCCAGGTCCGCTGCCGCTTTCTTATCGGCCTCCGCCTTCTTCTTGGCGGCTTCAGCGGCCTTCCTCTCGGCCTCTGCCTTCTTCTCGGCGGCCTCAGCGGACTGCTTGTCCCTGGCCGCACTACCTCTCTTGGCGTCAGCCATGAGGGGCCTTTTTAGTCCGGATATATTTAGAATGCGGAAGCCTCATCCCTTCGGAAAGAATCGTTGCCATCCATTCGCCTAGCTGACTATCGCTGGCTCGAGGCTCCTGCCCTCGAACTCCCTTGATCTCAGGACGTCGATCACGTAGGACGCCTTCTTCATGTGGACCTCAACCGTCGACTCCGTGTCACCCATCGATATCTCGCCTATCGCTACCTCCGGGACTCGGGCCTGTTTCACTATCCAGTCTGATAGAGACAGCTTGCTGGCATCTCTCTTTCCAACGGATACCCTGACGGTGACCATCCCAAAGCTGTCCGAGAGTTCGTCCCAGTCTTCCTTCAGCCTCGCCATATCCTTAGTACCCTTGGGCAGGTCTGGCGCCTCGACCACAGGAATGCTCATGCCCCAGGTGTTCGCTATTTTGTCCAGTTGCCCAATCTCTGAGCCACTGACGAAGCTCCATGCCTGACCGCTCCTCCCCATTCTCCCGGTCCTCCCGATTCTGTGCACATACACTTCAGTCTCGTCCGGGAGGTCGTAGTTCACGACGTGCGTGATTCCGTCGACGTCTAGACCCCTGGCTGCCACGTCAGTAGCGACGAGTATCTTCTTGCTTCCATCCCTGAATTTGTCGAGGATCTTCTCCCTCTTGTTCTGTGCCATGTCCCCGTGTAGTGAGGCGGAGTCAACTCCCTGCCTGTCCAGTCTCTCTCCGAGCATGTCCACCATCCTCTTGGTGTTCGTGAATATGAGCATCTGGTCCTCCTCGGTCATGCTGGCCACGATCCTCCCCAGTGCCCACATCTTGTTCAGTCGCCCTACCTTGATGGCGAACTGGTCTATCTCTGGCACCTCCACCTCGAGGTCCTCGCTCATGACGTGGATGGGGTCTTCTGTGAATTCCTCAGTGGCATCCAGTACCTCCTGTGGGAAGGTGGCGCTGAAGAGAAGAGTCTGCTCCCTTTCCCCCATCTTCTCGACAATCCATAGGACGTCTGGGAAGAATCCCATGTCTAGCATTCTATCTGCTTCGTCTAGGCAGAATATTCCTATTTCGGAGAGGTCTATGTGGCCCCTCTTGCTCATGTCGATTACACGACCAGGGGTCCCTACAATTACGTCGACCCCCTTATCCAGGAGCCTCGCCTGCTTCTCTATTTCCGTCCCTCCGTAGACAGTCTCGATACCAAGCCCCTTCTTTCCTTGAAGGGACTGGAACTCCTCCGCCACTTGTACGGCGAGCTCCCTGGTGGGGCAGAGAACTATCGCTTGCGTCGAACTGTTCGGTTCGCATGACTCGATAATGGGGATTCCGAAAGCAGCGGTTTTTCCAGAGCCCGTCCTGGCCTGTCCTACGACGTCCATTCCCTTTCTTGCGAATGGTATGGCCTCAACCTGTATCTGCGTCGGCTCTTCCCAGCCCAGTTGGCTTATGGCATCAGCCACGTGCTTTTCGAGGTCCCAGTCATTGAATGATAGCGAGGTCATTGTTTGTCCTCAGGACCAGGTCTCAGCTTCTCTGATGTCCTTCTGGAGTTCGCCCATCCAGTATTTCCTGCAATTGTCCTTGGTCAGGAACTGGTCCTTGCTGGAGAAACCGTGGTTGTAGTGCCCCTTGTCCGCATTTGCCCACTGTTCTTTACTGCGCTTGTGGAACTTCTGGAGAACGTGATTCCTCATGTACTGCCTGAATTTCAGAGCCTTTGTTCTGTTAACTCCTTTTGGGGTCACCCCCTCCCAGAGTTTCTCGAATCGCTCAAGCTTCCCGTCGAAATCTTCACTCATCTGCCTTCCTCGCTGCCCGCCGGACCTGACTGGCGTTTATCAGCCTCACCCATGGCATGAGGAGGGGGAATGTCCTCTACATCGTCATCCTTGGGAACGTAGTCCGCCACAGCGAGCTTCAGGTTCTTCTCTTGCTCGGTTCCCTCGAAGTCGGGGTCCATGGCTAGGGATTTGAGCTTCCTTCTGAGGCTTGAGTCCTTCTCCTTCTTGAGTAGTTCACCTGCTGCCTCCCTCAGTTCTTGCCCAGAGAGGATGATCGATATCTGTCCGATGCATGCCCTCCTCATCTCGAGGTCCTTGTCAGCTGCTCCCTTGAGTATCATCTGAACTACCCTCGGACTCTGGATGTCCAGCTTCTTAAGTGCCTTGATCACTGACCCCCTGATTTGCCTGTCATCCTCGCCGATGCTGGATTCCACCAGTATTACGGCCACTCTAGGCTCTACATCGGCGAGTACTGTGAGGGTCTTGGAAGCGTTCCTGCGTACCCGTACTTCTTCGTCTTGAAGCGACCACCCAATTAAGTCCCATGCCTCGGCACCCCCCTTCGATGCTATCGTCCTAAGGATCATTGATCCTCTTATTCGCAGGTCACTTTCCTCTTCCCTGATCAGCTCGTCAAGATGCAGGCACCCGACCTCGGGCCACTCTCTGGAAGCTAGCTTCAATGCCTCGAAGGCATTTCCCCTGTGGTCCTTCCTGGTGTCCCGAAGCTCCCTCCTTAGGATTTCCTCACATCCAGATGGGAACAGGGGCGCCACCTTCTTGAGGCATGTCATGGCCTCCTCCCTTACAGAATCCTCGTCGTCTTGAAGCCTGTCAGATAGACAGTGGAGCAGAATCCCCTGCCTCCTGAGTGAGAAAGAGGGTAGGGTCTTCAAAGCCGCTATCCTGACGTCTGGGAAATCGTCCTCTAATGCATCGACCAAGGAATCGTAAGCACGCTCAACATCCTTCTCTGGGACCTTTGCTAGTGCCTTTACACCGTCAATCCTACCTAGGAGCCACGTCTTTCCATCAGCCAAGATTTCTATCTTTCCAGACTCTCCATTGGCCAGTGGAAGGATCTCGTGTGACTCCAACCTCTGCCATGGCCCGCTATCGGGGGATAAGGCGGCTATCCCGACTCCCTTCCGAGCTCCCTTTGGTTTGGCCCCAATCCTCTCGCCGGTGCGCGGGTCGCGCGCGATGTACTCCCTAGCCATTGGAATCGCCCGCGGATAGTGCCACCACACTTCAATGAAGCGCGATTTCGCTCAGGACAACCATCAAGCACATTGTCGTCTAGCCGGCCTTGAACCATGTCCCAGGATGTCGAAATCGAGATCTCGAAGCTCCTCCACTCTTCGTTCAGCGGAGGGACCGCTGTAAGTATGACGGATCTTTCCAGAATGTGGTCCCTTGAGATGCAGTGGTTTTCTCCGGACTCTGCTTTATCGCTGGCAAGGAGCCTTCATTCGACCGGTTGGCTGGTGGGAAGTCCGGATTCCCTCGAACCATGTTCCTCAATTCCAGATCACCCTCCCGAGATGGGTTGGCGCCCATTCCTGTCAAGGTTCGAAGAGATGCCTGAGGCACCCGATACGGATGTGGAAAATGAAACCTCAACTCCTGAGGATAATATAGCCGAGAAGAACGAGGGCGGGGAATCGTCAGGCCTCGGAATCCCAACGGCAAGAATGGCCTCCATTGTCTCGTCGATGTCCGGCCTCGATAGGCGTGAGGTCATTAGGAGGGCCGAGAGGAAGAGAAGGGCATTGGGCCCTGTTTCTGTAGAGATCGCCATACTCCTCCTCGCCAGGGAGCAGAACCTGGATTTGAGGGAGCTGATTGGGCTTCTGGACTAGGTTCCGTTTCCATTGGTCCGCACCTCTGCCGCAAGCAGACCTGGCAGTACCAGCAACGCAAGGATAAGCGAGAAGGCCACAGATATGGAGCTCACAACCCCGAAGTCTCTGATTACTGGGATAGGGGAGAGTAACAGAACCATAAATCCGCAAATGGTGGTGCCAGCTGACATCAGAAGCGCCGATCCGGTGTGCGCGTACATGTCCCGCATCGCAGGCCAGATTGCCATTCCTGAAGCCCTGTTAGACTCGAACCTCCTCCAGACGTGAATCGAGTAGTCGATTCCAAGACCTATGGTGAGTGCGGTGATCATAATCGTCAGGACGTTCCAGTTGATTCCCAGGACCGCCATTGAGCCCACGACCCATGATCCAGCCAAGCCCACGGGAAGTATCACAAGGAGTGACTGGCCTATCCTGCGAGTGAGAGTAGCCAGAACGAGAAGAGAGACGGTTAGGCTGATTGCGGTGGAGCTTACGATAGAGGAGATTAGTCCGGAAAGGAGGTTCGAGAGGGTCATCAGGTCGCCCACGGCGTACGCCCTACCCCCGGTGTCTGACGAGACAATGGAAGCCTCAGCCCCCATCTCCTCGGAGATTTGCTCTACCATAGCGCTGCTCTGCGCCTCGACATCGACTCTGATTCTAAGGTACCTTATCGCAGCACCATCCTCGGTCAATCCTACGTGTTCTTCGGCCCTCTCCGCCCAAGTGGTACCTCTGAGCTGGTCTCCAACTGTTTCGTTCTGTAGAAGGGATGAAATGGCCATGGCCAAGTCACCCTCGACGAAGCTTTCGCTTGGTGCTAGGTCCTCGCCGAAGACCTCCAGGTTGTTATCCACCCCGAATGAGGGATCCTGCTCTATCGCATCTGCTAATATCCTGTATATGCTGTCGTAGGATGCCCATTCGTTGTTAGTACCCGGGGCCTCGGTGACCACTGCCCCCTCCATCCTTGCCAAGGAGTCCTCCAGATCCCCAAGAGCCTCTATNAGCCCCTCCTCGCTATCGAATGAGGACTCCCCTTCGCCCGGCTCAACTAGGATGTAGACCGACTTCAAGGCGTTCACCTCGTAGGACTCGTAGAGGTCGTCCCTGACTTCCATGATTTCCATCTCGTCCTCGGATAGGAAGTCAGTCAACTCAAAACTGGTATCAAGTCCCTGCATCGCGACGACTACTGACCCTGCTGTGATTATGGCTACAGATAGGAGGACCATGGGGGCTTTCCCCCTCTGGAATTCTGCCGCTCTCTCGGCTAGGTTGCCCAGCTCAAGCCCCCTGCTTCTGGAGGCCCCCATGGTCCTCTCTACGAAAACGTGCATNGCCCCTACTGTTACAGTACTCGCTAGAAATGCAGATACCACTCCGAGAGCCAGGGTGGCTCCAAATGTCCTGAGGGGCGGTAAGGGGGAAAGAGAATTTGCCAGGAATGCGAAGACCGTGGTAGTTACAGCCAATGATAGTGCAACTCTGAGCTCCATTAGGGCCTTAGCCCACGCCTCTGCGGAGCTGCTGGAATCCCCCTTGGCCCTCTCGTAAGCCCTCTGTAGGTGTATCGAGTAGTCTATACCCAGGCCGAGAACAACAGGGGCCACCGCTATCTCCAGGATCGAGAATTTCATTTCCATCAGGGATATCGCTCCGTACGTCCAAACCAGAGAAGCCAACAATGCGGTCAGCGGCGCCACAACCATAGTAGCGGACCTGAAGGTTAGTGCAAGGAGAACTACAACTACGATTACCGCGAGAAGAATTAGCCAGACCAGGTTATCTAGGGTGGATTCGTTGATGTCGTTGCTGATTAGATCGTCAGAGATAACTCCGTACTCGAGAATCGACTGCTCGCCTAACATGCTCCTGATGTCGTTTGCATACTGCTGCCTGTCCTCGCTATCCACATCCCCCCTGATCTCGACGAGCCAAAGTGTACTGCTTGCGCTGGGCGTCGGGTTTCCTGTACCGCTTTCCAGCCAGTCACAAACCGGAGAGTAGTCTAAGTCTTCGTGTAGCAACGCGGATGAGGCGAACGCGGCATTAGCAATAGATCGCTCATCGCTTCCGATCGCGGCCCCGCACTCTTCGTCCTCCAATACGGCTTCCAGCATTCCTTTCCAGTCATTGAAATCCGTCAGATCTCCTGTGTAGTTCCTTTCATCAATGAACCTCTGTAGAATCTCAGCTGCATTGATTTGTGACGCGATGAAGTGCCCATTCTCGTCAGAGTGAGATTGGATTCTCTCATAGTCCTCTGATAGCCTATGAAGCGCCTTCATCTCCAGCACATTCGCCAGCTGATCCTCGCTGGCTGACGGCTTCACGTTGATGTATACCAGATGCGGGGACGAACCTATCGAATCCTCGATCCTCTCCTGGGCCTCGTCGGCGTCGGTCTCGGGAGCGAAAGAAGACAGGTCAGTTGTGAATGCAAGACTTCCCGAGAGGAAATATGCTAGAAATCCAGTTAGGAAGAGACTCGCAATTAGGATTGGCAGGGACATCCTTTCAAAAGTCTCAGCCAATCGTCTTGTCATGGCATCCATCCCTGACATCGACACCCCCAAAACCTCCCGATGTAAAACTTAGGGGAGGTTTGGTGCTCGNTTGGCTCNGCTTTGGCATGCAAGCCCTCAAAAGGGCCACTCNTGTCGANCNNNCGTCCCATGCCAGTAAAAGTATTGAAGAACGAGGGCAGAGAACTGCGAATTAGGGTCTTGGACGGAAATCATACTGCACTACAGATGTTCAGGTACCGTCTGAATGATAGGGACGACGTGGAGTATGCTAACTACTTCCAGAACCACCCAGATCTGGACGATCCGGAGCTTTATGTGAGGTCCGTCAAGGGTAAGAAGGCGGACAAAATTCTCAAAGACATATGCGCAGAGATCGCTAAGGAACTCTCCAGCATCAAGCTTTGAGGGGGTGATTCCCTGATAGGGAGCGAAATCGAAGAATATCTGGGACTTTCCACTTGGGCAGTGCCGTCCGAGGGCATTGGCGGGCTATTGAAAGCCCGCGTAGAGGACTTCAGGGTCGAGGAATCATCCAAGGTTCCCGCTTTTGACGAAAAGGGGAGGTTCACCGTCGCAAGGGTGACTATGACGAACTGGGAGACTAATCGGTACATCAGACGTCTTGCGAGATCTTGCGGTATAAACAAGAACAGAATATTCAGCTCCGGACTGAAGGATAAGAGGGCAATAACCACTCAGGTTTTGGTGATAGACGCACCAAGGAAGAAGGTCGAGTCAGTACAGATACCAGATAGCACCATCGAGGTATTGGGGAGGACCCATCAGAAGGCAACCATGGGCGATCACGATGGGAACCGCTTTACAATTACTGTACGAGGTTGCTGCGATGAATCGGGAAATCCTATTGACGCCAAGGAGGCAATGCGCAGAGTCCACGAAATCAGAGATGGCCTTTCCGAGGTAATTGGTTCAGATGCTTTCCCGAATTGGATAGGGCCTCAGCGCTTCGGTTCGGCCAGACCTGTCACGCCTGAGGTAGGGAAGGCAGTAATCGAGGGGGACTTCGAAAGTGCGGTAGATCTCTATGTTGGCATGGAGGGTATACGAGAGGGCCAAGAGTCTGAGGACTTCAGATCTTCTTGGAGGGACGAAAAGGACCCGGGGAAATCCCTCGAAATTGCCCCGGACAGGCTTGGGTACGAGAAATCGATGCTGGAGCACCTTCTCAAGAAACCTGATGACTTTGTTGGCGCATTCAAGACCCTCCCCAACTCGTTGCAACTCTTGATGGTACATTCAGCGCAGTCTCTGGCATTCAATCACTCCTTGTCTTGCAGGATGGAATCAGGAATGCCAATCATCGAGCCTGTTGAGGGGGATTTGGTTGCACCGATTCTCTCTAACGGAAGGATCGACGTTGGTAAGATGGCCCGAGTCAGCAGTACGAACCTTGTTAGATGCCAACGAAATTGCCAACTCGGTAGGCTTGCAGTTACTGGAATCCTGCCAGGGAGTAATTCCAATCATGCAAGCTCTGAGCCCGGTGATTTCGAAGTCCAAGGCATCGATGCTGCAGGTCTCTCCGATGTGGACTGGGTCGTCAAGGAAATCCCCCGGCTAACTACTTCAGGTACGAGGAGGGCACTTTCCGTCCCCTTCAGGGACTTGACCGTCGAGCAGGCACCCGATACAAACGACCTTTTCAATCGCTGGGAGGAAGGTCCCCTAGAGGGTGATCGATGGCATCCCGAAGGGGCTTCTCTAAGACTGAGATTCAACTTACCAGCAGGTGCATACGCAACCGTACTGATGCGTGAGTTCATGAGATCGCCACTCGACCACTACTGATCAGAGGCGGCCCATTTCCAAGGCCTCGATTTGTCCGACTAGATCGTCGGCCTGCTTGACCCTTTCTTCAAATCCGTCAACGATTCCCTCTCCCTCTCCCAGAACCGCCTGGACCTCTATGTACATCATTCCGAATGCCAGTGGCTTAACCTCCACCTCTTGTACTTCTTCGAAGTCCGAAATGACGTTTGCTATCCCTTCGTAATTCGGACTGCCGTCTTCAGGTTGGTCTAGAGTAACCTTGTATTTCACAACTACATGACCCACAAAAATCACCTCAAGGACCCACAAAATCGCACTCATGGCACTTGTACTTCACGGACTGAACCCTGCACTTCTGACTCCTCCCAAGAGGGGCCGAACACACGGGGCACGGGAAGGAGGTGCTTTCGCTGCCTACTAAGGGCGTCCCGGAGGACGCGCATACAGTTGCCCTTCCACTAGTCCCGGCCATTGACCAGCTGTCGTACTAGGGTCCCTTTTTAGCGTTGATTGTGTTAATCCAGTGAAATCGGAGGGTAGAATCTAACCAAAATTGCTGAAAATTGAAAAGATTGGACTATTCGAGTCAACCATGGTCGAAGAAGAAATCAGTCTGACTGGGGAGCAATCAGACCTATCAGATTACGTGAACGACGAAGGGGGTATTTGGAGCCTTAGGCAGGTAGAGAAGATCAGAGGTTGGAACAATATCGAGTATGGGGCCGGACTCTCGGGAAAGAACACCCCTTCTACTGGGCTCTCCATGAACAGGGCATACATCCCACCCGGAGGAATAGCGAAGGCACATATCCATGTTGACTTCGATGTCATGATATACCTCCTGAAGGGAAGTGTCCGGCACGAATATGGGGAGGGATGTCGCCAGTCTGTGGTACACAGTGCCGGGGACATGTTCTACATCGAACCGGGCCTTCCGCACGAGGTTTTCAATTGCTCAGAAGACGAATGGGTGCATGCGATCGTCTCTAGGTCAGATGCTTCCGAGTGGCAGAACATCAAGCCATATGACAGAGACTCAGAGTAGCTACTCCTTCTTGGGCAGTTTCCTGAACCCAACTATCGAATCAATCTCCTGGTCTATGTCTTCATCCACTACTATTCCTATCGAGGCCAGATGAGCCTCTACGTGTTGCATTGCAGACCCTTCTTTCTTTGGCTCTGGAAGCTTCCTTTGGCAGACGAGATACGTCTCGGAGGAAGCACTCCTGCTGGCAGTGGGGGAAAATCTCCCAACGGAGGAGAATCTCAGCTTAGCAGCCCCAACGAGGCCCTCGATACCGGCTCCTTGGAAGACCTTCGTAACGAAGCCGCCCCCTGGGGCCAGGAGGTCGGATGCAACATCCAGTGCCATAGTTGAGAGCTCCAGGGAAATGGCCTGATCGGTGTCATACCTGCCAGTAAGCCTGGGGGAAATGTCACTAATCACGCAGTTGAGTTGCCCTCCCGCAATCTCCCCGGTGATTTCCTCAATCGTCGAGTCATGCGTTATATCCCCGACCAATACTACAGCCCCCTCGACTGGAGACGTGACCAATAGGTCAACCCCGATTACCTTGCCACTCTCCCCGACCTCCTCTACTGCAACNTGAGTCCANCCGCCGGGNTGACAACCNATGTCCAATACGCAGTCTCCCTTGCGAATGACTCCGAACTTATCTTGGATTTGCTTTAGCTTGTAAGCTGACCGTGCCCGATAACCCTTCGACTTCGCATCCCTCCTCCAAGGGTCGCGTTTGTTCTCCTGGTACCAGCGTTTGCTCATACCATCACTCAAAGACGGGTGGTTAAGAATCCAAACCATGGATTCTTTCAATCGGGGGCCGTTGTCTAACTCGAACTCAAAGGCCGATTTCCAAAATGAGGTTCCTTGCAGTTTCTCTGATAGCATCCTCTGACATCGCTGTTGGCTTGAAGCCGCTGTCAAGCAGCCGGGTCACATCCAAGTAGGTCTTGGGGACATCTCCGGCCCAACCCCGCTTCCCTCCGGTGTAGGATATCTCGACCCCCTCTAGGCCGCTCTCTTCGATAACGATCTGCGCAATCTTTGAGACTGAGCAGGTGTCTCCCGTTCCCAAATTATACATTACAGCGCCCTCGTCACCCATCGAGATAATGTGCAACATAGACCGAACGCAGTCGTGAGCAGACATGTATGACTTCTCCTGGTTACCGTCTCCCAGAACCTCAAGTCTGCTGGGGTCCGACTTGAGTTTGTGGATGAAGTCGAATATCACGCCATGGGTCCCTCTCGGGCCGACTATGTTTGCGAATCTGTGGATAAAGCCCTTGGCTCCGAATGTTCCTGCCCATGCCGTGATTAGCGACTCGCTGGCTAGTTTCGAGGCTCCNTACAAGGAAATNGGCATCACTGGGCCGTAGCTCTCCGGCGTAGGCATGACGCTGGCCTCCCCATAAACTGCAGACGACGACGCGAAGGAAATCCTGCCCACTCCGTTCAAACGCATCGCCTCTAGGACGTTGTAAGTGGCAAGTGTTCCTTGCTTCAGGTCTGTATCGGTAACTTCTGTACCTAGTCTGATATCCGGATTTGCAGCCATATGGTGGACAGTATCGATTCCCTCCATCGCTGACATTATGGCTTTTTTATTCAGTAAATCTTCATTGAAAATCTCCACAGAACCGCCATCCAAATGATGCGAAAGGAACTCTTCTCTACCGCTACTGAAGTTGTCTATCACTCTCACTTTCTTGCCCTGATTGACCAAAGCATCGACCAAGTGCGAGCCGATGAAGCCGGCGCCTCCGGTGACAAGCTCCATAATATCCCCCCACACATCGTCCTATTGAGTACATCGGAAACCGAATTTTCCTTTTCGTCCATTAATCGGCACATCTGGATAACGTGTATCCGAACGCTTCATTTGGCTTGAGTCGGGGAAGAGGTCCGTGACTTCTGCGGATGGAAGACCCCAACAAGATGAAGAGCTCGTCTTCTGGTCTTGGTTCTTCGAAAAAATTAGTCCCTTCACCGATCGACTTTCGAGTCTAAGCGATGCCGTTGGAGATAGTCCCATTGGAGGTTTTATCGATACTGCGGGCCAGTTGGTTAACGATATCTCGGATACAGCTCATATAGCGGCCCAGAGGGTAGTGGAGTTGACTTACAGTGCAATTCTCAGAAGTCCAGCATACCTGATAGTGACCCTCTTACTGGCTTCTGCCTTAATCGGTTGGAGGGCCGAGGACTTCGAGCATCAGATTAATGGGGATGTCGAGATATATCTCCCCGACGGGGCCAACTCGACATTGTTGCTTAACGAGGTAAGGGAACAATGGGCCACGGACATAGTGATTCTTTACATTCAGACGAATAACGCAGCCATTGGTGCTAAGCATGGCGATGAAAATATCACAGATGCCGATATTTTGAACCAGATCTCATGGATAGAAGGTGACGATAACAACGCCCAAGCCGGAGGATATGGGAGGGGTCTGGACTACAATAAAGAGGACCGTGGATCCTATTACTGTAACAGCCCCATGAGTGGTTGTGATGGTGTTGTATGGATTTTATCTCCGGCCCAAATCGTGAAAGAGGCAAATTCCACCGATTATCGCTTCTCGTGCGCTGTGGAGAAGTACGGGCTACCAGGTTCGGATGGGGAATGTGATTTGGCCAGTCTGAATCCTAACGAGGGATACTCAATACCCCAAGGGGATGGAGCCCAGGACAGAATCGATGGCTATGTCGAGAACTCCGGTGATCTCTTCTCAAACTTCGTCAGAGACACCAACGACGACGGGATATGGGATACTGGGGTGGTTATAATGGGGATTTCATTTGATATGACCAACACCGACATCACCCCTAGGGCCGACCTCAAGACAGGGGAGGAGATCAGAGATCACGAGGCATTCATCGCGTATGTCAAAGCACTTATTTCCTCTGATCCAGCTAGGACCCACTGCGCTCTTTGTTTCGAAGTCTATGATGAGGTCTGGACAATGGACAAGGAGAGGTTGGACAAGATTCCTGAAAGGAGAGCAGTCACCGTTACGGGGCTCACGCCTGTCTTGCATGACGTCTCCGACGAGATATACAAGGCACTCAGGTACACTATGCTCCCAGTAAGTCTAGTGCTCGTGGGCCTTACTATGTTCATTCTCCACAGGAGCTGGAAGGTAATCGTGATCTGTGGGACCCCAATAGCGATGAGCCTAGCCGTTACCTTCGGGTCCACCGTCATCTTCGACATCATGCTCACACCCATGATCATCTCAGCAGGACCCATATTGGTGGGTCTCGGAGTGGACTATTCGCTGCACTTGACCAATAGAATCGAGGAGAATAGGAAGGATATTCTCAACCAGATGGAGGAGGATGCATGGGCATCGAAGAGAGACGGGGTCGAGGTCCCGGAGCCTGATCCTTTCGACCCCCAGATTAGTCTGACTGCCAACGTCAGAGCAGCCATGACAACTGGAAACGCGATTTTCCTATCTGCATTGACTACCATAGTCGGTTTCAGCGTCCTTACCTGGCATATCCTAGTCCCCATCGAACCAATGAGGACCGTCGGGAATACCCTACTGATTGGCATCTCGACCACCTTCATCATCTCGATGCTAATGGTCCCCGCTTGGATAGAACTCCTACGCTACAGGAAAGGGGACTCAGATGGTCTGCTTTCGAGCGGTGTGGTGGAGTCCGCTAGGAGGAAGAGGATTGCTGCAAGTAGGGAGCTAAAAGAAAGAGAAACGCCTTGGAAGAAGAGGGATGAATCCGCAATAGACACCTCGGACGTTTTTGGCACAATCCTCGGCATTAACAGCATATTCTTCTACCTAGCCTCCACATTAATTTTCACCGGTACTTTATTCCTAATAACCGATATAACAACATTAGATTTATCCTCATCAAACCTATTGATACTAGGTTTCACCCTTTCGACAACCCTGACCTTCTCACTACTGGACGAGTTCTGGGAGTCTGTGGGGAGGGTGCCACTCAAGGCCACTGTTTTGGTGATACTCATTTCCACTGCGGCCACAGTATGGGGGGGTATGATGTTCAAGGAGCAGTTGGGGAAGGACATCACAGGATCTTCTGACGAGGTACCCCCAAACCTCGAGTCTTATGAAGCACTGAGGGAGTACAGCATCGTTTTCGAGGGCGGTCAGACTAACATGTTCATCGTTGACGCCACTGAATACGTAACCGAGAACGACACGGCCCCAATTAGAGATCTGCCTATCCTCGATTCGATTGAGAGGATGCAGACAATCAGGATCGATAACGTGGAGAATACAACAACCATCAGTCTCGTGAATATACTCAAGGCAATACATGTTGACGTAAAGGTCGGAAATCTCGAACTATACGATCAGAGCCTCTGGGACCTAATCCATGACGAGTGTTGGGATGAGTCCACCAACCCACTCCGTCCGGATTGCTGGCCATACACGGTTAGCAGCAGAGAGGACATGGTGAATATCGCATTCGACACCTTGAGTCCGGAAATCAGATCGATGCTGATGAACTCAGACGACGGAGATGGTGAGACTAAGACCCTAGTTTACGTTAACCAGCCATACATCAATCTCGCGGTAGCAGGAGGCTTGAGGGACACTATTGACGGCCATCTGGACGAGGGCGGATGCTCCGATGCATTGAGGTGCAACGCTCTTGGCATACAGGGTGTATACAACTCTCTACTTACGGGCGGTCTTCCGGTTTCCCTTGACATTAACGATGGGATTCACGAGGCCCAGTCAAAGACTACTATTGCCACGATGCTAATACTCCTACTAGTAATGGCCATACTATTCAGATCTCTAAGACTGGCATTATTCACCATGACTGCAGTCGGAGTCGTTGTTCTCTGGCAACCCCTGCTCATGTGGTTCTACAAGGTAAATGTCAACGTATTCACGGCAATGATTGGTACACTTGTGTTCGGTATAGGTGTCGATGACTCAATCCACATAATTGATCGAATAAAGGACGAACGAGAAACTCCATCGGGAATTCAGAAGTCGGTTTCCAGAACGGGAAGAACAATTTTCGAGACCACCGCGACGACTTGCACAGGGCTGGCAGCTGGGCTATTCGTGGCAATTCCAGGTCTACAGAACTTCTTCTTACTGATGATGTTGCTTCTGGTCTTGGCACTTCTTACTAGCTCCATCCTCCTCCCGAGCCTAATCGTTGCTTATCACGAGATTTCCCATGCTCTTCGAGGCAAGTCCTTCGGAACATGGCAGGACTATGATGAGAGCGGCTCTATCGCAGATTCGGCGCCTCTAGACGCAGTGGTTTTCAGATAGTTGGCGAGGGTGCAGGGAGTAAGCCCCTTTCTGTTCACCTTTCGGCTGGTCGCATTCAACTATGCATCCTACCCGGTCCTGTCGATGCCATTCGGACCTGCTTGGACTTGCTCCGGCGTGGTTGCCCGTTCCAGCCACACTCAGGAAACCTCCCCCTCGCGGGTTCACCGTACTCCTGGCATGGTTCGTTTCTGCTGCAGAGCCGGCCCTCCCGGACCCNCGTCTTGTGACGAGACGCCTGCATCGCGGAGAGGGGACTTTCCTCAGTGTCTAACACTGTCAGCGACCCTCCTGCTCCCTCGCCCAAGCGGATGCACCATACCCAAAGAACCCACCGCATGACAGGGGGAAGCATCATGCACGTCCTACTAGACGCGGTTTCATGTCCGATGTAGAGCACTTGAAGGAGCAAGCAGGCATCGCAGCATGCCGCTTCGTCAAGGACGGCATGTTACTCGGACTAGGTACCGGATCTACCGTGAGGCATTCTATCATTGAGATAGCGAGGCTCATCACTGAGGAAGGGATGAACCTAATTGGTGTCCCAACTAGTGAAGATACGAGGAGGCTTTCGGAGGAGTTGGGTATTCCTTTGTTGAAGATCGAGGACTCGGGAACTCTAGATCTAACAATAGACGGAGCCGATGAGTTCAACCATAACTTCGATCTGATAAAGGGAGGCGGAGGCGCTCTGACTAGGGAGAAGGTAGTCGCTCTGAAATCCAAATCNATGGTTGTTGTGGCAGANCACACNAAGAAAGTGGAAGTNCTGGGNNCATTCGANCTACCAGTTGAGGTNGACTCGGACCTCTGGGAAGGNGNTNGAGAGGNNNTTTCTCGAATTTGTCCCGGACAAGTTAGCCTGAGGATAAAGGGTTCAGAACCGTTCGAGACAGATAACCACGGCTTCATTCTAGATTGCTCCTTCGGCCCTACAATCTCAGATCCAACATCTTTGGAGAGAACCATTTCCGACATTCCCGGAGTGGTTGAGGTAGGACTCTTCGTAGGCATTTGCGATGCAGTTGTCGTCGCTTCAAGTGATGGAATCGAAGAGCTGATCAAGTCCAATGGAAGGGCTTAGCATCCGTCGTCGTTAAAGGGGACCTGCCAATCCCGAACCGGGTCTGTAGCTTAGTCAGGTAGAGCACCCGGCTCTTAACCGG
>FUFK010041232.1_pt1 | contig 35209 bp, 43 predicted proteins | sample 1021851 | NCBI WGS metagenome assembly FUFK01 (sample SAMEA51879418, study PRJEB19060) | metagenome | reverse complement strand
GAGATACAACGCACGCCATGACCAACTCAAGACAAAAGGGCAAGCGTGGTGAACTCGAAGCAGCAAAGGCGTGGGAGGCAGCGACCGGGCTGGGCGTAAGACGTACGGCACAAGTAGATGGCAAGTTGTCATCTGACCTTACTGGCGTTGAGGGCTTGCATTTGGAGGTCAAACGGCGTGCGCGGATCGCGTCACTTGACTTCTTGCTTCAGGCTGAGACAGATGCAGCCGATGAACACCAAAGCCACGGCGGCGTGCCGTTGGTACTCATGCGTCAAGACAACGACACCAATTGGGCTGTGATGGTTCGCTTGGAGCGTCTTGCTGATCTGGTATCCGTACTTGCAGGGCAAGCATGCAATCAGAACTCATCCCCGAACTCATAACGCCTGCCAGCATCATCTTCGGTGTTGTGTTTGGTGCAGGCCGCGTCAAGGCTGCGATTGACGAACTGCGGCGTGCCGTAGACCGACTCGAAGCAGCGGTGCAACTCATCGAGACACGGACGCACGAAGTCGAGCAGCGTGTTGCTCGCTTAGAGGGCAGAAGTGAGGCATGAGGTTCTTGCTGCCCATCTTGATGCTTGGATGCCAGGCCACTCAGGGGGGTGGGCTGTCTTCCCCTTTTGCCAAAGCGATAGCGGAGACACCGAGCACGGACGTGGCACACGCTCTCGATCCGCTCAAGTTCAGCGGCACGATCTTGATACTGACGGGTGGCGGTCTGCTGTTTGTGACGAGAGGCAACCGGGGTTGGATTCCGGTAGCCTTGGGCATAGCACTCACAGTTGTCATGGCGATTCTGGCGAAGGTGCTAGAGTCGCAGATATTTGTATTCACACTCATAGCCGGACTCTGCGTGACAGCAGGAGTTGCGGCCCTGAACTTCAAGGAGATCAGAACATGGATCAAGTTATTTCCTTCCTCGCCCTCGCTTCGGGGTACGTCATCGCTTTCGCCGTCGGCGCGTGGATCGGGCGACCGCTCCTCGAACTCTTGAGCAACCGCATCTTGCGTAAGTGATATGCCGGACTGGGATCCATCTCGGTTGTCTGCTGGCACGCTGACCGCGTGGTACAAAGCAGATTCGTTGTCGTTGGGTGACGGGTCTGGCGTGGCATCGTGGACCGACTCAAGTGGTAATGGTCACGACGTAGCACAATCCGCGTCTGCAAGACAGCCGACGTTTGAAACCAACGAACTCAACTCAAAGCCGGTGCTGCGGTTTGATGGATCAAATGACATTTTGACAAACGGTGACATTGCCGCACTTGACGTTGGGACTGGTGACATATGGATGGCGGCAGTATTCAAGTCAACAGACAACTCGGCGGCACAGAACTACTTTGAAAAGGGTGCAGCACAGTATGGTCTGCGCACAACATCCGCCGGTCAATTACAAATGATTCTTGGCAGCACTTCAAACATCCCAAGTCAGTCAAACGGCAACTGGTCTCGAACGGCGTTTGTTATTGTGACAGCCTCTAGGGTCTCTTCAACGTGCAACGGATTTGTAAACGGAACCGCAAGCACAACGACAGGCACTACAAATACTGGGTCAATCTCGAACTCTGACGTCTTTGACATTGGCTCAAGGGCAGTCGGTGCAGGGCCGATGGTTGGTGACATGGCTGAAGTGCTTGTTGGAGGTGCAACTCTCGACACAAACGAACGCCAGAAGATCGAAGGGTATCTGGCACACAAGTACGACTTGGAAGCCAACCTGCCAAGTGATCACCCATACAAGTCAGCGGCACCCGGATACCGCGTACAGTTTGGAATCTCATCCGGTTTGATAGATGGAGGCTTGATACAAGCATGAGCAACTTTGGCGATATCCAACAAGGCGATTCAGTCAACGCCTTCTTCTCAACGTCCAGCCAAGCCGGTGCTGCTGCAACCATCACCAGCGGTTCTGTGGTGGTCTTCAAAGACGGCACAACGTCAAACTCAACATCGGGTGCAACGCTGACCGTTGATGTCAACTCGCTGACCGGCTTTCACCGGGTGACGATCACGACCAGCAGTGACGCATCGTTCTACTCCGTTGGCTCGACGTTCTCTGTGGTCGTGGCTGGCACGGTTGACTCGCAATCGGTCAGGGCTGTTATTGGCACGTTCTCGGTGCAAGCCCGTACAGGTGCAGGCGGCAGAGTGATCAGCCAGAACCTTGGCTTGATAGAGCAATCAGAAGCAACGTCGGTTGCGATTGGCCCCTTGCTTGATCCGACCAGCGGCGAGCCTGTGACATCGTTGACGCCGGGTGACATTACTGCACGCCTCATCAAGGGCGTGACCAGCAGCACCCTGACGTTGACGGCTAGTGGTGGCAGCAACGACTTTGTGCATGTCGCCAACGGTATCTTCTCGCTTGAACTGACCAGTGCCAACACCAACCACATGGGGCAGTTCAGCATCAGCCTTGTTGACTCCAACGTGTTTGTGCCTGTGTTGGCTTCTGGCGTTGCTGTCAGAACTCAAGCATACGAGTCACTTGTGCTTGACGATGACACCTTGAACGTAGATGTCACGCAGGTTGGGAACTCAAACGTCACATCATCCAGCGGGGTACTCGCAGTGAACGCTACGCAGATCAACGGTGACGCCTCTGCGGCTGCGGCCTTAGACGCTGCGATTGACAACAGCAACAACGTCGTGGCTGTAAATGTCACACGGATTGCAGACAGCACAACCAGTGCAAGCAACCTGTCTGACTACACCGACGGCACAAGCAACCAACCAGTTGACACCGTCAAGGTCAGTGGCGACAGCACGGCGGCTGACCGGCTTGAGGCCATGATGGACTCTTGCCCGATTGGCACGATTGACAACACATCCTTCACCCCAACCACCACGGCCTTTGAAACAAACATCACTGAGGCTACGGCTGACCACTTCAACGACCGCATCTGCTTGTTTATTACTGGCAACCTTGCCGGGCAGCAGAAGGCTGTGACTGACTACGTTCTAAGCGGCGGTCGTGGCAAGTTCACGGTCAACGCTCTCACTGAGGCTCCTGCAAACGGTGACACGTTCATTCTTGTCTGATGGTTCTACCTGTACTCGACAACCGGAACAGCAACGCAGCCAGCCCTACGGTTGAGGCGGTCACGATTTGGCAGGGCACAACTTCCTCTTACACGACGAGCAGCAACTGGAGCAACGGTGTACCTGTTGACGGCGGAATCGTGTACTACGCGGCAAACAACCAAGACGTTGCAGACAGCAACCAGAAGGCTGTAAACCTGCGAGAGTTCAGGGTGGCTGATTCGTATGGCGGCACGCTGGGCAACGGCTCTTTGCAGATAAGTGCCACGACAATGGTGCTGGCGTCAAGCCGTTGCGTGATAGGTATACGCCCGTTTGTCGAAGATCTGCACATTGTCGCCATGCCGCGTGAGATGACGATTCCAGCAGGTCGCATCAACCGGTTGCATATACACACGACCAACGGTGTTTTGACGATGGACCGTGGAGTGCTTAACGAACTGGTTGTCTCGCCGGGTTCAAGCCAAGTGACCATCAGTTCAACTGTCAGCACAGACAACCCGCTGGCAAGTGCAGCCGGGCCGTTTGACGTACGGCTTGGACGCGGTAGCCGTGCAACGTCAGCCGCCGCCATGAACACCGTAAACGCCTCAGGTGCGTTTGATTCAAGTGCGACAATCGTGAACGCCAGCGGCAACGGTCGCACTGGTCAAGTCATATCTTCAGGTTCTGTAATCACCACGCTCACACTTAACGGCGGGGAACTGTTGCTAAAAGATTCAGACACCAACGCGACGCTGACCATTGGCAATGGCACCCTCAACGGCGGTCGCATCAACGGCGTCGAAAGCAACCGACGTATCACCAACACAAACCCGATGACCGTGCAAGGCGAAATCCAAGTGCAGTTGGTCAGCGGTCAAACAATCACCCTTGCATGACTTGTCCTGAATGCGAGCAACGAGCCAAAGAGGAACGGCAAGCCCTAAGCCAGTGCGAGGAGCGGCAGCAGCAGGCCGCCAAGGTAAACCAACGTATGGCAATTGCTGTGGCTGTCCTGTCAACCCTAATTGGCAAGGAAGCCTTTGATCGATTCACGCAAGTCACTGAGGTTGTGAACACGCTGCAAGTGGGTGACGCTAGCACGGATAAAGATCAGTTGATCTACTCAACAATTGCTGCAAGTCCCTCGCAAGCACCCAAGCCAAGACTGAGCAGTAGCATGCCTGACTTAGGCTTCACATTGTCACGGTCTGTGCTGACTGATATACCCGGCAGCATCTTGCCACCGTTCGAGCCAGAGATCAGCCCGCCACTGTTGTCGGCTGGCTTTCTGCCCGATCCACCAGATAGGTTTGTGCCGTTCGCCGGGCCGATGCTGTTGTTCGGTTTGGCTATGGTTAGACCACGAAAGAGGAAGCAATGACAGATATACACGAATCGTTGAAGCCGTTAGCCGTCAGCATTGACAGCCTGACACCTGACCCGTCCAACGCCCGCAAGCACGACAAGCGGAACNTNGAAGCCATCAAAGCCAGCCTTGCCCGCTTNGGTCAGACCAAGCCNATNGTGCTGCACAGCAACGGCNCNACCATCATTGCAGGCAACGGCACTTGGCACGCGGCGAAGGAACTGGGGTGGACGCACATCGCAGCAGCCAAGACCAACCTCGACACTGCCGAGGCCGTGGCGTACGGCATCGCAGACAACAAGACGGCTGAATTGGCTGAGTGGGAAGATGACACGCTGCGAGATCTGATGGACGCTCTGCCGGATGACCTGAAGTTGGCAACCGGCTTTGAGGGCGACGAGATTGCAGAGATGCTGCGGTTGCCGTCTGACGAGGTGCATGAGGACGAAGTGCCGCCAACGCCAAAAGAGCCAATCACGCAACCGGGTGACTTGTGGCTGCTTGGCGATCATCGTGTGCTGTGCGGTGACTCAACTAACGTGCAACACGTTGACAGGTTGACAGACGGTGCATTGATTGATGTTGTCTATACAGATCCGCCTTACGGAATCAATTATTCAGGCAAAGGTCAGGCAGGCAAGACCAAACCTAATGACTTCGGACAAATTGCAAACGACGAAAGCACCAACGCTGCAAAAGAAGTCTACCAATTGGTATCTGCTATGCACGTTGACCTTTTGATCTTCTGGGGCGCAAATTACTACTGTGACATTGTTGAATCAGAATCTGCTTGGTTGGTTTGGAACAAAGAAGTGGTTGGCGACACATACAGCGCAGCCGAGTTGGCGTGGACAAACAAGAAAGGAAGAACAAGGATGTTCACGCATCAATGGCATGGGATGATCAAAGCGTCAGAACAAAGTCAGTCTAGAGTTCATCCGACACAAAAGCCAGTGGCACTTGCGGAGTGGTGCTTNCAAGAGTTCAATGCAGGCAACAACGTTCTAGACTTGTTTGGAGGCTCAGGTTCAACTCTCATAGCGTGTGAACAGTCCGACAAAAGATGTTTCGTTATGGAGTTGGAACCAAAGTATTGCGATGTCATCGTGCAGCGGTGGGAGAACCTGACCGGCAAGAAGGCCGAACGAGTACCAGCGGAGGTAGGCGATGCCAGCACCGTTGAATCTTGACCTTGAACAAATGAAGAAACTTGCAGCCATGCAATGCACCTTCGAGGAAATTGCTGCGTGGTTCGGTTGCTCGCGTTCGACGTTGTACGCCCGTGAGGACTACCGCGAACTGATCGAACGTGAACGGCTCAAGGCTCATGCGTCGATGCGTCGGAGCATGTTCCAGTCTGCTTTGGAAGGCGACCGGCAAATGCTGATCTGGTTGAGCAAGCAATACCTCGGCATGCGTGAGAAGACCGAACACAGCGGCGAAGGGCTGCGGCCTCTAACCATCGAGTTTGCCGAAGCCACGCCACCAGAGAAGCCAGATGAGGTTTGACCTGCTGCCTGCACAACTTGACTTCATCAGAGCGCAGCAGCGTGAGGTGTTGTATTCAGGTGCGTTCGGTGCAGGCAAGACGCGGGCGTTGTGCATGAAGTTGGTGGCACGCTTAGTCGGCAGACCGGGCGCGCGTGAGGGCTTGGCGCGCAAGCACCTTGTCAGCCTGAAGGCTACAACGCTTCGCACGCTGCTTGAACAAGACGGCAACTTGCCNCCCGTCCTGCCGCGTGGCACATACGAACACAACAAGAGCGAGCGTGTGATTCGCCTGCTTGGTGGCGGCACTATCTACTACTTTGGCCTTGATGACTACGAAAAGATGGGATCGTTGAACCTGTCAGGCTGTGCGGTTGATGAAGCCGTTGAGTTGGTCGANGGCGANTGGACGATGCTGCGTGGTCGCATCCGTCTTGAACTCAATGACCTTGCCATGCAGTTGTATGGAGCCTGCAACCCCGGTGCGCCNTCGCACTTCTTGGCTGTACGNTTNGGGCTTGCCGGTGGACACCAAGCCGCACCAAACTGCCGGGCCATCCAGACCAGAAGCCCGGACAACTTCTTNNTGCCGCAAGCCTATCTNGANGACTTGCANAGCCTCGAAGGGGTNGCGTTTGAGCGATACGTTGANGGCAAGTGGCGTGGTGGCGANGGCTTGGTGTANGACCGCTTTGATCGGTCTGTGCATGTGCGGGAACGNACCGAAGAGTGGCGNCGAATNATCGTGGGCCAAGANGAAGGGTACACCAACCCGGCGGCACTTCTGGTTGTGGGCGAGGATGGCGACGGTCGATTGCACATCCTCGAAGAGTTCTANAAGTCGCAGATGCTTGAAGTGGANGTGATCGCAACCGCCAAGGACATCGCCAGCCGATACAAGATCGAGTCNTTTGTGCTTGANCCGTCAGCCGCCAAGTTNAAGGCGGCAATGCACCAGTCNAANCTNGATGTGGCATCGGCTGACAACANNGTNTTTCCGGGCATCCAGAAGGTGCAGCAGCGTCTNGCNCGTGCTGGCGACGGTCAGCCACGCTTGACAGTTGACCCNAAGTGNGAGAANACNATCCGTGAGTTTGAGTCATACGAGTGGCTNGGTGGCTCAAGTGGNTANAANGATGCACCGAAGAAGGAGATGGATCACGCGATGGATGCGTTGCGATATGCCGTGGTTNANTTCGATGGCAGCCGTGTCGAGCCACGGGTGCGTGTAGCGGATAAGGCCGCAACTGGTGACAGGACTGCCAACGATGAACGAATGTGGAGATCGCTCTAATGCTTGAAGGTTTCAAATCCGCTCTGGGGTTCAAGGCCAAGCAAGACCGCCTTGATTACATCCGCTCCACGATCAAGCCGGAAGCCACATATGGCATGACCAAGTCAACGCAAGAGCAGGCTGCTGCTCTGCGTCTGATGACCGGCTATGTATACGCGGCTGTGATGATGAACGCTCGCAGCATTGCCGCTCAGCCTCTTCGGCTGTACGCATCGCTTGACGCGCGCGGTACAAAGCAGTTCCCAACCAAGTCGGTCAGTAAGAGCGTGCAGCGGTATCTCAAGGGCGACGGCTCCATGCGTCCTGCCAAGTCCGCCATGCTGGGATCGAACACTGGCGGCGACGTGGTTGAAATCTATGACCACCCGATTCTTGATCTGTTGAACAAGGTGTCGCCGTTTTACGACGGGTACAACTTCAACATCCTTCGCAAGACGTTCTTGCAGGTGACCGGCAACGAGTACTTGCACCCGATCATGGGGCCGATGGGCTACCCGGTAGAAATCTGGGTGATGCCGTCGCAGTACGTCAAGATCAAGCCTACCCGTGACGAGCGACTGATTGAAGGCTACGAGTACGGGCAGCAACCGAACAACGCCTTTTTTGCACCTGACGAAGTGCTGCACAACCGCGTGCCTGACCCAAGCGATCCGTTGTACGGTCGTGGTTGGGTTGCCGCAGCGTCCGACGCGGCTGGCCTGTTGCAGTCTATGGACGGGTACGAGAAGCACCTGTTCAACAATCAAGCCCGACCTGACTGGGGTATCTTTCTGAAAGAGACACTGAACGAGACGCAGTGGAACCGCATGATTGCGTACCTNGATCAGAACCTTCGNGGCAACCNCAACAGCGGTCGGCCTTACATCTTCGAGGGTGGATCNGACGCACGCCCGTTGCAGTTCAGCCCGCGTGACCTGTCGTTCAGCGAAGGCGAGAACCGCAAAGTGGAAGTCATCGCTGCCGTGTCCGGCGTGCCTGTCACCTTGCTGAAGGCCAACGATCCGAACCTTGCATCTGCACAGGTCGGCTTTGCGTCGTACATGCGTGACACCATCCACCCGTATCTGGTGGCTGACGCTGAGTTCTTGAACCAGTCGTTGTTGCCGTTGTTCGGTGGACTGGCTGACGGTCTGTTCTTGGCCTACGACAACCCGGTGCAAGAAGATGAGCAACTGATATCGGGCATCATGCAATCGCAGGTTGCGTCAGGTATTCGCACCATCAACGAAGCCCGGTCAGAACTTGGCCTAGATCCTGCGGACGATGGCGACGAACTGCGCGTCAACGGCATACCGCTTGACGTTCTTGGGCAGCCAGCCTTGCCGCCGTTGGGTGCTTTGTCATATGGCAGCGACGAGGAAGAAAACCGCAAAGCAGCCCGCAGCGAAGTGCGCGTTGGCTCATGGGTCGAATGGCGAACTGGAAAAGGCAAGTATCTGGGCAAGATTCGACGGTTCAAAGAATCCGGCACGGAGCCGGGTACAGTTGGCGATGGTGAGGCTACACCAGAAGACCCGATTGCCTTTGTGCAGGTATATATCCGCAACGAGGACGGCACGTTCACACCATCTGATCGTGACGCGCCTGTTCAAGTGTCACGCCTGACACCAACTGAAGAACCTGAAATAACCAAGGGCGTCAAGGCCGTGAGCGCGCAAGTGCGTGAGACACTCAAAGANAAGGCTGAAGAACACAACGAAGAAGTGGGCGATGCGAAGAGCAAGCGAACCACCACACGCACGCTGATCGCTGTCTTTGAGCGAGGAATTGGTGCATACCGTCAGAACCCATCGTCAGTGCGACCAACTGTGACAGGTGCAGAGCAGTGGGCGTACGCTCGTGTCAACGGTTTCTTGCACGCACTAAAGACCGGCAAGTTCAAGCGCAAACCGTACGACACTGACTTGCTGCCCGAAGGACACCCGCTTTCGAGCAAANGNAACAAGGCTGGACTTGAGAACTTCCCNGACGTNTACACCACGCCAGAGGANGCNNANAGCCGNGCCGAGGTGCTTGGTTGTGANGGCATCCACGAACACCCCGGCGANNCNTANGGNTNNGACGGCGTGATCTACATGCCATGCTCGTCGCATCGTGACTACGAAGCAGCCATCAAAGACCAGCAGAAAAAGTATGAAGACATTGACTTCACACCACCCGCTGACGTTCAAGAGGAGGCACAGCGTGGTCTTGACTGGCGGGCCGAGCATGGGCGCGGCGGCACTGCTGTCGGCGTGGCTCGTGCGCGTGACCTCAGCAACGGTGTGTCTGTCTCACCTGAGACGATCCGCCGGTCAGTCAACTTCTTCACACGGCACGAGGTAGACAAAGAAGCAGAAGGCTTTGAGCGTGGCGAGGACGGCTACCCGTCTGCCGGTCGTATTGCTTGGGCGTTGTGGGGTGGTGATCCGGGCAAGCGTTGGGCCAACTCGATTCTTGACCGCATGAAGGCAGAGGATGAACGCGGAGAGAAGGTGACGCGGAGAGAAGGAGAGAGCCTAGACAACTGCGTTGCACGCGGCATTGAGAAGTTGCTGTCAGAAGGGTACGAGCGTGACCAAGCGGTTGCGATTGCCTACCGTCAGTGCGGTACAGCCACCAAGCGTGCCGTTGCTTTGCTAACCGGCATGGAGCCGGAGATGCAGAAGAAGGCGTTTGACGGACCAAGCAAAGAAGACTGGCCCGACCGCACCAAGGACGCCCGCAAGGCAATTGAAGATGTCGAGGATTACGAGCCAGTTCCGGCAACAGAGGACATTCGCGTTGGCGAACCCGCCAACCCTGCCCGCCGTATCCAGACCAACTTGGTGCGGGTACTCGAAGATCAAAAGCGTGAAATCATCAACGCACTGCTGGGTGAGAAGGGCGGCAAAAAGCAGTTTACTCCTGCCAACCTTTTGAATTTGCTGACCTCGCTTGGTGCCTTTGAAATCAGATATCAAGAAGCAGTTGCTGGGCCGATGGCTGAGGCGACCGCATCGGGCAGCACTTTTGGGACCAATGAAGTTGGCGTGTCTGCGTCATTTGATGTGACCAACCCACGAGTGGCGGAGTTTGCTGCAACGTACAGCCAAGAGTTTGCAAGCGAGGCTTCAGCGGCATCACTGCGTCGAGCGCGGACTGTGATTGCTCGCGGTTTGGAGCAAGGCCAAAGCGTGCAGCAGATTGCTGACCAGATCAGCACTGACTACGCGTTCAGCCCTGAGCGGGCGACCGTGGTGGCACGCACCGAGACCGCCCGCGCGTTTGTGGAGGGCGAGCGGCTAGGTTGGGAAGAGTCCGGCGTGGTGCGTGGCAAGCAGTGGCAACTGGCCGCAGGTGCTTGCGCGTTCTGCCAGCAAACTGCCGTCAAAGGAACAGCCAAGGTCTTTGCTTTGAACGAACCCTTCTGGAAGAACGGTGACACCATCTCGGCTGGAGGTGGCACCTATTCTGTCCGATATGGCGATGTGCAAGGTGCGCCACTTCACCCCAACTGCCGGTGCGACATCATCCCCGTGCTTGGAGATTCCGACTGATGAACGAACTGAACCCAACCGAATACGGGTTGAAGTCTGATGTGCCAACCGTCTGGCGTGAATTGTCAATCAAGAACATCGAGATTGACCAGCCCAAGCGGAGCGTGCTTGCGTACATCACCACGGATCGTGTGGACGAAGAAGGCGAGGTGGTTGTGCCTGAGGGCATCGACTTCTCACGCTTCAAGAAGACCGGTACTGTGTTCTACAATCATGACTACGCAGCCCCGTGCGGCGTCTGCACCAGCATCAAGCACACTGAACGTGGCATCATGGCAGTCACGCAGTTTCCTGAGCGGCCCGTTGGGTACGAAGGCAAGTGGCTGCCTGATGAAGTGTTTGCCATGTTTGCCTCTGATCCGCCGATTGTGAAGGCGTTTAGCATCGGCTTTGCGTACACCCAAGTACGCCAGCCCACCAAGAAAGACTTTGACCGATACGGTCGTGATGACATCAAGCGGATCGTGAGCAAATCACGCATGCTGGAATACAGCGTTGCACCCTTGCCCATGAACGAAGACGCCATTGCCGTACAAGTCACCAAGCAACTTAATGACAACGGCGACGTAGCCGATGTATGTAATTGTTCGCAGGCATCGTGCGAGAACCCTGAGAGCGTCAATTGTCGGCAGGCAATTGAAGGAGCAGAGCAGGCATCAACGACTCAGCCAGAGCGAAGTTCAAATGATTCTGAAACAAAGGAAAAAACCATGTCGGAAGATATCCGAAAGAAAATGATGGTTGACCTCAAGCCAGATATGACCATTGCCGAACTCATGGCTGCCATGGAAATGGAAGATGAGGCCGACGCTGTGCGTGCTGAGGTTGAGGAAGACGTCCGTAAAGCAGAACACGATGACGAAGAAAAGAAGAAGCAAGATGACAAAGACGAGAAGGCTGCCAAGTCTGCTGTCGCCCTTGTCGCTGATCTTGTCAAGAAGCAAGCAGCAGAAGGCCGCCGTCGTGTTGCCGCTGCCACGCCAATCGTGACTGCACCTGTTATTACCGGTAACCTGAAGCACCTGAAAGATGCCGAAACCGCACACGGTCTTGGTCAGTTCTTCTTGGGTTCTATGGGCAACAAGTCCGCACAACAGTGGGTCTCGGATCGCTACGGTGTCAAGGCACACGGCGAAACCAACAACTCGCTTGGCGGCTTCTTGGTTCCTGACGAACTGGAGCAAGCAATCATTGACTTGCGCGCACAGTTCGGCAAGTTCCGCGCCAACACCCGCGTGCTCAATATGAGCCGAGACACCTTGTTGATCAATCGGATCGCTGGCGGCCTGACCGCTTCGTTCGTTGGTGAAGGTTCGTCAATCAGCGAGACCGATGCTTCGTTCGACCAAGTCTCCTTGGTTGCTCGCAAGGCTGCCACGTTGACCAAGTACAGCCGTGAGTTGGCTGAAGATTCCGTTGTGAATCTTGGCGACTTCTTGGCTGGCGAAGTCGCCCGTGCGTTTGCCAATACAGAAGACGAAGCAGGCTTCAACGGTGACGGAACCTCAGGCAACGGCGGCATCGTCGGACTCAAGAACGCTGTTGGTTCCGCTGGTCAGAACACAGGTTCGGGCAACAACTTCGGTGCTTTGACTCTTGCTGACTTGACCGACACTGTTGGCTTGGCACCTGAGTTTGTGTTCTCACAAGGGACACCAAAGTGGTACATGTCAACCCAGTTCTATCACACTGTGGTGCTCAAACTTCTCAACGCTGCTGGCGGCAACACCAGTCAACTGTTGGCCAATGGCGTGACAGTTCCATCGTTGTTTGGATATGAAGTTGTGCTTACTGATGTCATGCCAAAATCAACCGCTGCATCTACCATCTGTGCGTACTTTGGCGCACTCGAACTCGGCGCAACGATGGGCGACCGTCGGCCAACCGAGATTGCCGTGAGTGAAGATCGCTTCTTCGAGGCCGACCAAATCGGTGTTCGTGGAACGACTCGCTTTGATATCAACTGTCACGATGTTGGCGATGGCAGCACTGCCGGTGCTATCGTTGCACTCAAGACTTCCTCATAATTGAAAGGCTGATACCAAATGATCGCTCTTCAAGACATTACTTTTAAGCACTTCTCCGAGTCTGATGCTTCGGCTCAAGACAAAGAGATTGATTGCCTGAACGCTGACTATCTCGTTGTTCAATTCTTCACCTCAGGTGGATCAGACGGCGCGATGGCAGAACTTCAACTTCTCGAATCTGATACATCGGGTTCTGGTCAGGTTGCTATCTCCGGCACTCAAATTCATACAAACGTCACTTCACCAAGTGCGGTGGCTGCCGACGATGGTTGCGCTCTGTTCTTCGTGGACCTTCGAGGCCGCAAGCGTTTCATCACCGTTGGCTTTGATGGGCCTGCTTCGTCTTCCAACTACGTTGCAGCGTTCACACTTAACGATCAGCGACCGATCACCGACGCCACTGCCGACTGGCAAAAGCGTGTGATCATCTGATCATTCACAACCCGTGACCTTCCTCTCAAAGGCCCGGCAGTCCGTTCGTGGCTGCCGGGCTGAGGGGGGAACAGGAGACTGCTGATGGCTCTGGCTGACAACGCACTCGTATCTCTAGCCGATGCAAAGGCGTACTTGGGGGTTGGCACATCCGGCGATGACGCCTTGATTGAACGGCTTATCAACGCGGAGTCAAGCCGCATCGAGCGGTACTGTGACCGCAACTTCCGCAAGCAATCATATCGTGAGTCATACAACGGCTACGGACAGCGACGGCTGCGATTACGAAACTACCCAGTCATTGGAGTCAGCCGAGTTGCCATCGGCACAAAGATTGCATTCAGCGTCAGCAGCGATACACCGTCAGATTTGCGCTCAGTTGTCGAAGTGCAAGATGACAGGCTAGTGCTGACCCGTCACCAGTCAGACGGAACCAAGACCACAACCAACTTGGTGTTCGCATCAAGCAACAACGACACCGCATCCGGTCTGGTGGATGCCATCAATGCCACAACTGGCTTTGACGCAACACTCTCAACCAACTGCTTGAGCATCGATCTGTTCCGCCAAGGCGGCGTGAACGTCATGCTCTCATCTGCACAGGTTGAGTTCCCTGACCGAGACGATATCCCATACCGCTTGCATGATGACCGTGCCACGCTTGAGTTCGTCGATTCAGCCGACATGCTGTTCTTTGGCAAGCACACAGATGCTGGGCTGCCAATGCCTCACACGTTTGCTGGCATCCTCGTCGAGTATGACGCAGGCTTTGACGGGCTGACCGAGATACCCGCTGATCTTGCACAAGCCTGCATTGAGTTGGTGCAGTATGCGTACAGCAACAGGGCCGAGAACCCAACCATGCAGTCTGAGTCAATCGGCTCCTATTCGTACACGCGGGCAGCCGATCCGATCCGCTCATCTGACCGGATCCGAGAACTGCTTGCCCAATTCGTAGATCGCAAGTCATGAGCGTCACAGAACTCATAACCAAGCACGGCGTGTCAATCACGATCCAGACTGCTTCGACCACGAACGATGTTTCTGGCTTTCCACGTTTGACATACTCGGATGGTACTACGGTCACTGGGTTCATACAGCCAGCCGGTGCGTCAGAGCCACTGCAAGCCGGTCGTGACGAACTGGTGATCACGCATCGCGTGTACTTTGATGCAGGCGTTGACATCGCACCAACCAACCGGCTGAAGTTCACCGATCCGGCAGACAGCAGCGTGCGATTCCTAGAGGTAGTCGGTGTGATCAAGCCCGGCATGTTTGCTGGTGCTGCGTCGTTGGCTCACGTTGTGGTTGACTGTGCTGAAGATTCAACGGCGGTTGCATGAGCAGTGAGTTCAACATTCTGCTTGGCAAGAAGATCGCAGAGGCCATGGCAAAAGATGCCTTATCTGCTGCGGCTGTCGTGCTACAAACTGCAACCAAAGTTGAGTTGAACAAAGGTGGTCCGGGTGCGCCATCGCGTCCGCCAAACCCACCGCACAAGCAGACTGGCACGCTTGGTCGAAGCATCCAGATTGATGACAGCAAAAACTTTGGGCCAAAGCCTTCAGTGCGTGTTGGCACAAAACTGGTCTACGCCCGACGGTTAGAGTATGGGTTTGCAGGTACTGACAGCAAAGGGCGCACGATATTTCAGGCCGCACGCCCCTACTTGCGTCCAGCCCTCGACCGATCAAAGAAAAAAATGCAGAAGGCTGCAACAGCAGAAGCCAAGCGGACGTTTGACAAGTTAGCCAGACGAGGGGGCCGAGGATGAGCCAAGACGTAGTTCGAGCGTTCTACTTCCAACTGACCAGTCAGCAACTTGCCAGCGATGGGTTCTTTGTCGCGGTCGGTGGTCGCATCTACGAGCGTGAAGCACCAGCAATGGAGAACACACCGCTGGCTATATTCCAACTGATCAGCGCACCGTTTGAGCAGACATTTAACGGCAGCACCCTCAAGGACTACTTGTTCCAAGTCGATATTTACAACAGAAAGCAAGACGGTATGGCAGCCCTTGGCGGCATCCAAACCAAGTTGTTTACGCTTATGCAAAATAGCACGCCGACTATTGCAAACCACGGTGCTGCTAGAATCGAATGTACCAACGACGGTATCCGCTCAGTGGAGGGCGAGTACCTAAGAGTCATCACTGAATTCAGGCTTCGCACTGGGGCCACAGTCTAAGGATCTAACACATGGCACGCATCACAGGCTCTGACGGTTCTTGCACCGTAGCCGACCACAACATTCTTTTTAACACTTGGTCAGCGACGTTCTCGCAAGTCATCACTGACCTCACCGCCTTTGGTGATTCTTTCGCGCAGAAGCGTGGCGGCGTTATGTCTGGCACTTTCTCTGCTAGTGGCATCATGCAAAAGGATGGTTCCCCAAACAAGCCGATGCCTGTTGATGGCAGTGGCGTTCTGCAGTTTGACCCAGCAGGTGAATCAGTTGACCTCAAGGCGTCTAGCAGCACCGACTCAATGTGGTCAGGAACAGCAATCATCGGCAACGTGTCGCCCACCAGCACGATGGGTGGTGACGCTTCGATCAGTGTTGACGGCGAGTTTGCTGGCGGCATCACCTTGACTTGGGATGAGTCTTGATAGATGCAACCAAGGCAGCAGCCAGATGATTGGTTGACGGTGGTTCAGTTCAAAGGGCTGAAGACCGGCAAGATCATCACGAGGAAGTGTGGCAGTACCGCCAAGACAATTGAAGAGGCACAACGCCTCGCTTTATCGTTCTACTATTTGACCAACGACATCAACCGTCTGGTCAGTATTGAAACCAAGCGGCGGCGGGACTGGACACAAACCACAGTCTCGCTGCCGCCACACTTGAGAGGAATGACATGATCAAAGAAGTCACGATCACACTTGACGGGCAAGAGTTCACTGTGCCACGCCTGACGGTTCGCCAGATCCATGAGGTAGGGCAACGCATCTTTGAGGTACGCCGCAAAGAGATGATCAGCGATTGCCAAGCCGTCGGCCTGAACAACGAGCAAACCGTGGCGAAGGTCTCTCAAATGCGTGAGGCTTGGGACCAAGGCACAGAGGTAAAGCGGCAGGCGTACACCGAACTTGGTGCGCGTCTGTTCATAGGTGCAGCCTTGACCGCCGCAAAGCAGCAGCCCGATGTGCTGGATGCCATCAGCGACCTTAGTGAACTGGCCTCAGCGTCGGCAGAAGTGTGTGGGCTTTGGAATCCGTTTGCTGAGGGCAACGAGCAGCCCGAAGAAACTGACCCGGAACTTGAGGAGATCAAGCCGGACAATCAAGGCTGACGCCGGGCTTGAGTTGGGTAAAGCGTGACTGGACACGAGAGCGTGCGTTGCTTGCCCACTTCTTCCCCGGCGTTGGTGAGCCGATAGAACTAACATTGCCTGAGTGGAACGGTCTGCTTGGGCAAGTCGAAGAGTTCATCAAGTTGAGGTGATATGTGGCTGAACTTCCTGCTGGCTCCCTGACTGTTGCAGTCGAAGCGAATATTGGCCCGCTTGAGAAAGGGCTAAACCAAGCAAAGCAAAAGGTTGCGCAAGCCGATCAGCAGATTGGTCAGGCAGCCCAACAAGCCAAGGGTGGATTCTTCGAGGCCACTGGTGCGGTGCAAGGATTCCAAAGCCAACTGTCAGCAGCCCTTGGCGTGGTTGCTGGCTTTGCTGCTATTGGTGCAATTGTTGGCGGCCTTGCTCAAGGATTCAACGAAGCAAGTGAAGCCGTTGAAGGTGCAAGCGATGGCATTGATGCACTGGACAAAGGCACAGAGGCCGTGCTTGCCAAGGTGCCGGTGTTCAATCAGTTTGCCGCTGCCGGTCGCCAACTTGCGATTGCTCTTGGCTTGGCTGCTGATGAAGCCAAAGAACTGGCTGATGCAACAGCACAAACAGCAAGAGAGCAGAAGGTCTTCCAAAGGTTTGCGGACGGCAGGGCCAAGATTGCTGCGGGCGAGATTGCAATCTTGCGCGAGCGCGGCCAGATTCTCGAAGCCGATACAAAACAAGCAGAGGAAACCTACCGGCTCGCTTTGCTTCAAGCACAGGCTTTCCGTGATCAAGCCGCTGAAGCAAGACGAGCAGGCGTGCAAGGCTTTGAACAACTGAGTGCGCAAGCAGACGAGTTGGAACGGCAAGCACGGATCCAACGTGCGCTTGCAGAAAACAAGGCAAGGATCGACAACGAGAAGAGAGTGAACGACCAGATCAAAGAGCAGAACCGCTTGATGGACGAAGCCCAACAGAAGAACCGGGCGCGCAATGAGGCAATCGCTGAGGTTCTGCAAACTGGTGAGAAGGAACTTGAGATAGCACGCTTGCGGTTGGAGTTGGCACAGACTTCAGACGAGGTGGCAAAGAACGAGTTGCAGACTGAGATTGACCGGCTGCAAGTCGTGTCGCAGTTTGAATCCGAACTAGAGGCCATCAATGCTTTGTTTGACGAGAGGAAAAAGAAACTCGAAGAGGTTGATGGTGCGAGTGAGTTGCTTGCAGAGAATGAGGCCAAGAGACAACAAGCGCAGAACAACCTGTTCTTGCGGCTACGATCTGAGCAACTCAGGAAACAGTTGGAAGACTCAAATCGGTTGGCGAAGGCGCAGCAAGATCAGATCAAAAAGCAGCAAGAAGAAGAACGCAAAGCCGACGAGCAACGCCGCAAAGCCTTCAGTGTAAGATCAGTCGGTGAGACCGCGATTGGTGCTTTCAAGTTTGCACTGGCAGCCAGCCCAAGCGTGAAGACCGAAGAAAGCAAAGCGGACCAAGAAGCACCAAAGCAGACGCAGGTGCTTGAAGCAATTGAGACGGTTCTAAACCAAATTAAACAGCAACAAACAGGTGGCGCATTGACATGAGCGTGACATTCTCAGAACTCGGTGACACTGGCGGTTTGCAGTTTGATGCAGCCGGGCCAACCACAACGACGCAACGCCGCTTTGTTGTAAAGGCTGATTCAGCGGATGACAAACTAGAAACCGACCTGATGGCAATCCAAGCCACCGGCGTTGGCATCGGATCCTTCCACCCAGACTACCCAACATTGGTCTGCGTCAAGATCCGTGGCAAGCGTGACGCTGACAATACGCTTGTATGGCGTGTGACTGCTGACTACAGCACCGACTCCTTGATAGGGCCAGAGATTAGTCCGGGGCCGGGCTTCAAACAAACTTGGAACCTTGCCGTGCAGGCCAAGTTCAAAGACGCATTTCGACGCCCGCCGGGTGCTGGTGAGACCGCACCAGCAAACTTCAGCAACCCAAACGAGGGTACTGCACTGGGTGGAGATATTGGAGGCATTGCCGTTGACTCTGGCGGCGATCCACAAAGCGTGCTTGACACTGAACCGAGGCTTGTCATTGACGTTGAAATTGAAACAAACCCAACGTCAGCAGTGTCCTTTCTAAGCGACCTGCTGACGTATGCTGGCAAGCGCAACTCAAATACCTTTCTCGGTGCAAAGGTTGGTCAGTTGTTGTACCTCGGTGCGAACAGCCGATTCCTTGGCAACACACAGTTTGGGGCCAAGTATGCTATCCAACATGTGATTGCTTTTGACGAGTACTACCACCGAGTACAAGTTGCAGACCGTGACTTAGGCAGGCAAGGCCAATATGTGATTCGGTTGGGGGCTTCAAGTGACACTGACGGCGGGCAGTTGTATGTTGGCAAAGCGTTTCAAGTCACTTACAAACAACCTTTTCCAGAGTTGTTTGACTTTCGCAATCTAGGCATCCGACTGTGAGCCAGATACCACCGATTACAACAGGGCTTGGCAACTTCACGCCAGAAGTGTGGTCAAGGATGTCTAACTCGATATACCAAAGCGAGCAGTTCTTTGGTGATGTCAGGCCGCAGCAAAAAGTAGCACAACCAAACCCTGTGACTTTTCCTGTGAAGATTACGGGCTGGGTCATGATTAATGAAGCAAGCGGACAGGATTTTTCTAACCCGAAGCGGCAGTTCTACTACACATGGGAAGAGGTCGCGTTGAAATTCAATATCAACAGCGGTTTCACGTTTGAGACTCTCGACGGTGCAAGGACAAGTGGGACGCTTGCTGATGATGACTTTACCCCAGCAATCAATGGAAGTGAAATCGGCGTACCTACGTCCAGAAGCGGTTCGTTTTTGGGTGTAAATTTGGAAGGCAACGAGTATCCACCAGTGGCAATGATGCCGTCCGTAAATGGTGATACGGTTAATGATTGCGGGGAACTTAACCAAAACGGGTCAAGCGATGGCCCACTTGTGATGCTTACGATTCTAAAATGTAAGCAGGACGATGACGATCCAAATGCCGGTTCGGGATTCCGTCAGTTGCCGTTTGTGGGTTTCTTCTATTCTGCATTCTTACTTGACGGGTGTTGTGAGAGTAAGTAAATGCTGATCCGAAAAAAAGACTGTTGCTGCAAAGGTGATGACACGGGGCCGGAGCCACCAACGCCACCTGATGTACCTTTTTGGGTTGAATGCTTCCCTTTGATTCTTAAGAATAAATTCCGAGCAAGTTTCTTTGGACCGTCTGGCGAGGTTCAACCTGTACGCTTTTGGTGTCACATGAGACCCCCTGCCCAGTTCCCTTTTCCAAACCCCGGAAACATACCTACCGCATGGGCTAGTGGTGAAAACTACTATTGGTATGACGGATATCAAGGTTGGGAGATTTTGCCAAACTCAACGATTGTGCAACAAGGATCAGACCCCAACCTGCCTTTGGGCGGTCCTGTTGAAGGCAACTACTATGTGTCGTTGCCAAACAGACCAGACCAAGATCTGATGCAGTTTGATGAACTTTATACAAACCCAAACACCAGTTTACTTGTCACGGTCAGCGTGTTCAACGAACAGCAGCGATTCAGGTACGGAGAAATCCAAGTTGGACATGTCCTCATGCCGCACGGCTCAATCACTGGAACCAACAGAAGTGTCCCTGAGAGTGGCTTACAGCCACACAACACTTTTGACATTGTTGACAGCACCCTTGGGTCAGGATCGCTCCATCTTGGTTCTGGATTACTTATGTGGAGCAATCCCGGCCGCGACGGCTCGTCACTTGACATAGCCGGTGCGTACAGGGCTGGCTCAAGGCCAAGCGGTGTTGGGTTTAGTTGGGTGTTTGAGAATCACTACCAACGCAGCGGCTTTGGGTATCACCCAGTTCAAAACAACGCGCCAACAGAAATCCTTTGCACGGTCGTACCAACCACACCGGTCAAAGTTTGTAATTACCAAACCGATGGTTCCTTCGACAGTACGCAAGAAGTGACGTTTGCCTTGTCAGACAACAACATCACACTTGATCAAGTATCGAGAGGCAGCAAAACCTTTGAGACTGCTGCCAGCACAACTCTGAACGTTGCCTCTGCTGCTCTACCGTTTGCTCAAAACTCTATTGCAACTCAGATGACTTTCTCAGCATCATACGGATACACAGGTGTTTCTTTTCCTGAAGTCGCACCACCATTCTGGTGCGGTGGCACACAATCAGGCGCAATCGCAAGTTCGTTTGATTCTAATTGCACAGCATTAGACTTGATAGAGTCTTACCAAATATCGCAAATTACAGTGCATGAACAGATCCAAACCTCGGGTGAACCAACCACATTTGTTTGTGGTTCTACTAGCAATGTGAACTTTCCCGTCTTTGGTGAATCAGAAGGTTTGCAATATGCGTCTGTTGAAGCCGGTGAGCCAAAAGCGTTGAGCCTACAAGAATGCGAAAAGCCCAAAGAGTGCAGCAACTTTGAATCTCCATCAGGCTTCCTTTCTGGCTTCAACACTATTGGTGCGCACTTAGGCACGAGCAGTTATGGACGTTCTGACTTCAATGGTGTTGACACAGTGAATGCAAATATAACGGCACGAGATGGTCACACCATAGAAACAATCAACAACGTTCTGACAGTTGGCGGCATTGTGTTATCAGCAAATTCATCTTCTGCAACACTTAATTCTCACGTTCACTTGTCCTCGGTCAATGGTGGTGGATGATGTGCAAGTATCTTTTTGAGCGTGCAGCAAGACGATTGTGCTTGCTCAACCGGTACGACAGTCCAACCGATGAAGACTGTGCTGCCTGCAAGTCCGAAGGTCGTGACCGTGTGGTTGGCCTTGGTGATCGGGTGGCTACAGCAATCAACAAAACCCCAATACGTTTGATCAAACCAAAAGACTGTGGATGCAAGCAAAGGCAAGAACGGCTCAACGAATTGATGCCAGCGAAGGATTCTGACTGATGGCAACTCTGATCTGGACCGGTGGCGAGTCAGCCACAACCAAGACATTCATGACCGCAGCCAACTGGGGTGGCACGGCTCCATCTAATGATGACACTCTGATCATCAACAGCAGCAGCGACACCATCGGCGGTGCGGCTACTGGTCTTACAGGCATCACGTTCAGAGTGGGCAGCGGGTTCACCGGGACGATTGGCAGCAGTACCACGCACCTTGATCTTACCGGCCCGCTCTGTGAGTTTGCGTCAGGTGGTACGGCTGCTTACATCACTGGCACTTGGACCAACTTTCGCATCACTGGTGGGTCTGCTTCGCCTCTGTTCCTGAACCTCAAAGGCAACGCTTCCACCGCGATTACCACGTTGCTTGCCAGCAGACTGAGCGGCACGGTGACGGTCGGATCGTCTGCCGCAGTCACCACGGTGCAGATGAACGGCTCGAACGTCGGCACGATTGATCTTGCCAGCAGCATCACAGGGCTTGCAAACATCACCGTGACTGATGGCACGATTGCTTGCGCGTCAACCATCAGCGGCACGGCCTCGGTGATCGGCGGCACGTTGCAAACCTCAGGAACCTCTGCGTACCCAACGATTGAGATTGACACTGATGGATCATGCGACTACCGCAGCAGTGGCACGGTCACCACGCTCAACATCTTTGACGGTGTGTTCACCAGCCGCGACAACGAGACTGCTGGGTTCACAATCACGACCGCCAACAATCACAGCGGTGGCCGCTTGCTGCTTGACGGTGCTTTGAACAACGCGACCGTGACCAACCCGATCAGCATGCTTGGCGGTGACGCCTCGTTTGCGGTGGGCAGCACAATCAGCCTTGGTTGAACAGTTCCAATTGGTCACCGGGCTGCTGCCCGACAAAGTGCCAATGCAACGCCACTAGCAACTCGCCGTGGGCCATCTCCTGCACTGACTGCTCCAGCAGTTGCATCGCCAGCAAGACCAAGCCTTCGGGTTCTCGTCCAGATCCGTGGCTGCAAACCTGCCACAAGGCGTCTGAGAGGGCTTCCTGCATCCCGGCGACCGCTTGCCCATTGTCTTGCTGCTTGGCCCTCAGAACGCACTCAGCGGCGAATACGCGGGCGTTGCGTGTCAGCGCGTCGTAGGCCGTGTACGTCTCCACATTTTCAAAGCCCATGAATCTTCCCATACAGGCATCATCGGAAAAAAGTCTGAAAAATGTTGGATAATGTCTAGTCACCGGGTTGCATTGTGCCGATTAGAGTGTCACAATCTGTCATCGGGCGATTCTGCCCTGAAAGGAACTGATATGAACTCTACTGAACGCAAAATCAAAGCCTTGCAAGACGAACTCGCCAAGGCGCAGTATCAAGTTTCGCGCTTGACCTATGCCGCCCGCGAATATCGCAAAGCCTCAAAAACCCTTTTCAACTACTGCATTGACCTTGAGGACGGACTAGATACCTCAAAATCAAACCGCTACGAAGCCTCCTCTACCCTTCACGAGTTGGGTGAAATCGACCTTTCATCGGAAGGGTTCACATGCCGACCGATCCGAATTGATCCTCCTTTAGCGATGACAGACGACGAGATTGAAGCAGCCAATGAGATGTTTACCCATTGTCAAGACGTTGCACTTGGCCTCAACAAGCAAGGATGCTAACGCACAGCCCCCGGTCGCCCACCCTTCGGGGTGGGCATCCGGCGACTCTGCCGAACTGAAAGGAACTGAAATGATCACCACACTGATTGCAAGCGTAGCCCTGAGCATTGACATGACACCGCTTGAGCGTGCCATCTGGCAAGTAGAGAGCAACTGCCATCCCGGTGGCGTCCCGTTCTACGGCGACGGCGGAGATGCAGCCGGTCCAATGCAGGTGCATAGAAACTATTTTTTGGATTCAGGCATCGGCGGAACTTATCCGCAGGATCTATTTAACCTTGACACCAGCGTGCTTTGCTTCCGGTCGTACATGGCCCGCTACGCCAAGCCGCACCGCATCCCTGAAGGCATGACCAAAGCCGAAGCCATGGCCCGTATGCACAACGGCGGCCCTGCTGCCCTGCGTGCCACCGGCAAGAAGAAAGAGAACCTTGACCGCTACTGGTCAAAGGTCAAAAAAGCATTGAAGGAGTTGACCCGATGAATGCACCTCACCGTATCGTGATCGAGAAGTCTGCTGACGAATGGATCGTTCGTGACAGGCTCAATGGTGATGACATCCGTATCGGCAGTGCGCCGAACATCCGAACCGCGTCTGATCTGGCGGCAGACTTTGTGACCGCCTACGAAAACCAAGAGAGGAAGCCAGATGAACAATCTACCTCTGACCATTCAGATCAATGACGAACGAGCCATTCGCATCGTGATTGATGAAGCCGAACGCCGTGGCATCAACTACCGTGGCGGGCGACAGATCGCAGCAGCGATCATCAAAGAGTGGGCCGCACTTCAAGACGGCTCAAAGTCAAAGTTCAACATTGTCACAAAGGAGGCGTGAGCCATGACAACTGAGAGGAAGGCCAACGTGTGGACGGCTCTAAAGACCGCACAAGAATCACTTGATGCCGTGGGCAAAGGTTCAAAGAACCAGTTCCACGGGTACAACTACACCAGTGCCGAAGACATGCTGAAGGCTTGCCGCAAGGCGTTGCATGACGCAGGGCTTGTGGCTTACCGCCGGTCGTGGTCTATAGAACAAACCGAGTTGGGCTGCATGGTCAACAATCACTTTTGCGTTGCTCTGGCGACTGATGACCAAGCAGAAGAAGACTGCCTTTGTGCAGAGGTCACATACCCTGCTATTCCCGGCAACGGTCGCCCGCTTGACAAGGCCGTGAGTGCTGCACTGACCACAGCGTTCTCCTACTGGCTGCGTGACATCTTGATGCTGCCACGGGTTGACGGTCTGGAAGTGGACACCCGCGACGATTCAACGTACAAGCACGACGAGCAAGAAGCCGTCGGCCTTGCGGTTGAGATTGAGGACCGGGCGACCGATGATCAGATGAAGAAGTTGCTTGACGCCTTGCCTAAATACAAGGCCAGCAAGTTGGAAGAAGTCCCTGTAGTCACCTTGAAAGCGTGGCTCAAAAGAGTGAAGGAAACAGCATGAAGCAATACAACAAAGTTGGAAATGGTGCGTTGCACAACAACGGTGAGGTCAGAGGCAATCAGCCGCCGTATGGTGGTCCGATTGAGATTGACGGACGCAAGTTGAGAATGTCAGCATGGGTCAAAGAGAAAGACGGAAAGCGGTACTTCAGCATTGAAGTGACTGAGGTTGTTGAGGTGGATGACCAACCAAAGGCTGCGTTTGGGCAACAAACGAGAGAACCTATCAACGATGCTGACATCCCCTTCTGATCTTTACGCAATCAACGGGCAATCGGTTGTCTCGTTCTCTGGCGGTAGAACCTCAGGCTTCATGCTTTGGAACATCATGCAAGCACATGGTGGCAAAGTGCCTGATGACATACTCGTATGCTTCCAGAACACAGGATTGGAACATCCAGCCACATATGACTTCATTGTTGAAGTCGAACAGCAGTGGCAGATTCCTATTGTGTGGCTTGAACTTGACATCACTGAAGACGGCTACGGCTACAAGGTGGTTGACAAGAACACGGCAGCCAGACAGGGCGAACCGTTTGCCGCGTTGATTCGCAAGAGAAAGTATCTTCCCAACCCAATCGCACGCTTCTGCACTGTTGAACTCAAGATCAAGACCCTTGAGCGATACATCAAGAACGTGCTGGGTTGGGAGGATTGGGACAACGCGATTGGTTTGCGTGCCGACGAGCCAAGACGGGTGGCAAAGATGAAGGCCGATGATCGGAACCTCACGCCCGTTGCCGACGCTGGCCACACAAATCAGGACGTTATGAGGTTTTGGGAATCACACCCTTTTGACCTCAAACTGCCCGGAGGCAACAACGACTTCGGCAACTGTGTTGGTTGCTTCCTCAAAGGACGCAGCAAACTAGAGAAAATCATCGACAGCAACCCGGCACATTTTGATTGGTGGGTTGCTATGGAAAAAGAAATAGGGTCAACATTCAGAAGCGACCGTCCAACGTACCAACAAATGCTGGTGCAACTGACCGTGCAAGGCCGATTGTTTGATGACTCCATACCTGACGAAAGCATGCCCTGCATGTGCCATGACTGAGAGGAACTGTGATGCTACCGATACAAGGACCACCCGACCCCAAAGATGACCACCATGAGGATGAACAAATCTCAGCCGCAGGAGAGATTGTCTACAGGCAAAGAGAATGCCTGCACGATTGGCAAGAGATAAACGACACATCTTGTTTGTGCCGACTTTGTGGAAAGATAGAGCGGTGGGACAACATGCCCGCCAGCAATGACACTGTGATGATGAAGGCGTATGGCATCACGTTTATGGTACCCATGGACTGCCTGCCAGAATCTTTTCAGAGAACGATTGAAATTCAACGAAACATAAAGGAAGGGAACTGAACCATGACGACCATCCACATTGAAGCCGTTGACCTGCTGGCGATTGTAGGCAAGTGCAAAGAGATCAAAGAGACTGCCGTAGAACTCAAACACAACGGGCATGATCAAGACTTGCTGCAAATTGAACAGCACCTTGAGGCCATCATTGACACAGTGATTGAAGCAGCCAAGGCTGAGTTCGGGAAGGTGGAAGCATGAAATTGTCACAAGTCAACGAGATGCGCAAGCACATAGATCGTTTGAATGAAACCCTTAATACTCTGCAACGAGTCACCAATACCATTTGGGAGCAAAAACGCTACGAGCCGTGGGTCACTGAAGAAGACCAGACATGGCATCTTGACTTAGGCATGAAGCGGCTGCAAACACATGTCGCAAACTTGACCGAAGCGTACAAGCAAGAAGGGAGCAAAGCATGACGCCAGCACGCATAGACCATCTGCGAGACGTGACCAAGCGCATCTTGATAACAAGCCAATGCCTTAACGACCTAAGCCAGAACCTCATGGCGGAGCAACCGACTGATCAGGAACTCAACACGCTTGATCAGTTCATCATTCGCCTGCAAGGTCAGATGATTGAACTGGACGATGCAGCCCAAAGCCTACAGGGGGACTTGGTATGAACTTCGCATTTGTCAAGTGGTACCCCGGTGCGTTCATGGCTGGGACTGCTCACCTGTCCAACGAAGAGGTGGGCGCGTATATCCGCCTTCTCTGCTGGCAGGCTCAGTCCGGCGAACTGCCCAACGACTTCGACCGCCTGAGCCGTCTTGCGGACGGGATGAGCGTTGACACATGGAAAGCGATCCGCGACAAGTTCCAAGTGGACGAGGCCACCGATGGCCTGTTCAACGAGCGGATGCGGGCCGAGATGGACGCGGCAGCCGACCGGGTAGCCAAGGGCAGAAAGGCCGCGCAAACCCGCTGGGGCAAAGGAGATAATGCTAGCGCATATGCGGATGCATTGCCGACCCATGTGCCAAAGAAAGAAAGAGAGAGAGAAAGACAGAAAGAGCCTCAGCAATCTTTATGTGAAACTAAGACCGAATCTGAGTTTAGGCTGCAGGCTGCTGGCCTCGATCCTGAATCTTCTCCATACAAGGTCGAGGTTGGCCGCTGGGGCGTTGCAAACGGTTTGACGCCTACCACGTCCATGATTCTTCCAAGGCTTGTAGAGGCCATCCACGGCCCCGTAAAAGGAAAGGTCTGGTTGCAGGACTTAGACTCACGGATTGCGACAGCAAAGAATCCAGCGGCGTATCTACGCGGTGCCATCAAGAAGGAGTTTGGACGATCATGACTGTAGGAAGAGGAAGAGGCAAAAAGCCCAAAGCCAACGACGAGTGCAGCAACGAAGCCTTCGCACTCAAATCAAACACCGTCGCCGCCAAGGTGCTGGCGTACATCACCAAAGCCAGATTGGTCACATGCGACCGGGCCGAACTTGATCTTGAGATGTCCCACCAGTCATGCTCAGCCACGTTCAACTATCTGGTCAAGAAGGGCTTGATCGAAAAGTCAGGCAAAGTCGGTGTCACCCGGTACGGGCGCAAGGCCAACTTGTACCGCCCGGTTTACCGAGAAACGTTGTTTGAACTATGAAACGGCATATTCCAAAGAGAAAGCCCAAATCCCCCCTGCGGCGTAAGTTGCTTGAAATGGACGTGTTATTTAACTTCTGGTGTCCATACAAGCCCTTAGAACGCATCCAAAAGATTGCGCGGCTGTCACCTTGCCGATACAAACTCAAGAGATGGCAAAAGCCGTTGAGGTTCTTTGGCTCATCATGTGACCGCTTTGGATTGACCGAAACAGCAAACTACGTTGGAATTTCAAGAGAGGATGGTGCGTATGTGTACAGGATCTACAAGAAGAAGTTTGATGTAAATGCCCGCCTAGAACTTTTGCAAATTGCTTGCAACCAAGTGGCGAGGCTGTACCATAAGTGACCACCCTCCTGCCGTCGTTGATCAGGCGACCAGCGGCGGCTTTCCTTTCTGTAGCGGCGTGTGGATGGACTACCCGCCAGCCTCATCTGTTCGCAAGTCCGGATGAGGTTCTAGCCTTCGGGCGACAATCGTTTAGCATGGGCCGGTTTTCTAGGATCCGGTGATGGCCGCAACTCCACGGGTAGGCTGCTGAAATGCCTATTTCAGAATCCTTCGGGATACCCTACAAAGCCATGCATCGCTGTAGCCATGGCGGTTCGTACACCGTTGAGCAGCACCGCTTCTGCACTGCATGTACGATGCAGAAGCATTGGCCTTCGGGCGACAACTCAGTTCCCTTGCTCCATGTGTCCCGATCATGTGAGCCAGCAAGCCCGTGGTTCTCACTTCTGCGGGCTTGTCTGTTTGACGGTTCGGACAGTTTGCCCGCGCGCGCGTGCGCGTATAACAGAATGACGCGGTCCTGCCGATATACAAACGTGGACACGGCACGAATCGCAGCAGTCTCTTGCAGCCACTCGCCATTCACCAGCCCCGTTGCTCACGCACGGCTGATGGAGTTGCTTGATGATGTCGGCCCTACCTTGACGCACTTCGTCCACTGCGGCGACCTTCTCGAGGCAGCAGCAGCCAGCGTCCATGCAGACGAGCATGACCACACGCTTGCTGATGAGTTCGAGCATGCCAGCAACTTCCTGCGGTCGATCCGAGAAGCCTTGCCTGAGTCCTGCCGCCTCATTTGGATGAACGGCAACCATGATGACAACATCTTCAAGCGTGACCCGCGCCGGATCCCCAAGGCTCTGCGGGACATGATCGAGATAGGCCGCGATTCTCGTTGGCCTGAGTTCTCTAATTGGACGCAACACCCGTATGCAAAGAACCAACGTGGGCAGGTACAGATTGGGCAGGTGGTCTTCTTTCATGGCTTTGATGCCGGGCAGACTTCGGACGAACTGGAAGCGTTGCAGTTCAACAACATCACTGGCGGTCATTCTCACCGTCTGTTTGTCCGTGGTCACACGCACCGACCCGTACCGCCTACCCAATGCCACCGAACCCGCAAAGTACCTTTGCCTTACTGGTATGCGAACGTCGGTACTCTTGGGCCACTCACGCCGGACTGGGCAAGCCGTATGGATACCTCTGCATGGGGTGCTGCGTGCCTCATCACGGAGACGAAGACGGATCGACCGAACCGCCTCTGTGCAAAAAATTGGAACGCGGAACTTGTCCGCCTTCAGGAGATATAGACCGTGGCTACCCATCCAAGCATCAAGTTGCAAATGACCATTCTGAAAGTCTGTCGCTACATGGGCGTAGAGTGGGACATGTCGCTGCATGAAGTCCTTGGTGCGGTTGAGCAAGCCAAACTGACTTTGTGGAATGACTGGGATAACCTGAACCCGCCAGACCTTGATTCGTTGATTGAGTTTGATGCAGAAGAGGATGATGACGATGATGATGATTAATTGCTTGCTGTCACTGCTTGTTGCTCAAAGCGGCCCGCCTGCTGACCCCGATGCGGTCGCCATGTGGATTGATGACCTTGGACGCTTGACGCCATTCGGTCGCACGTTTGACGTTTACATACAAACAGGCTTTGATCCAGACTTCTCTTACCCCAACGGCGAACCGCGTCGCCCGTACATGATCGGCAGCACCCGAGGTAGCGAGTCACCAACAAGATCATTTGGCTGGGCAGTCGAAGGTCCGATCTTCAAGAACAGCAGGCCAGACCATCTGTACCCTTGGCTAGACAACTGCCAAGAGTGCATTGACTATTGGACGATAGACACGGGCATTGAGTGTCCCGCACCCGGTGCTTACTGGGACTGTGTCCAAGCAAACCCATATCAGCGGTGGATGTATCTCGGTGCCAAGTTTACGCCGGTCAACTGGTACTTTGACGGCCCCCAAGGATGCTGCCCAAGGACCGGCGACTTGGTGGATCTGGAATACGCATGGTCGGACTCATGGATTCTGCACGGCCCACTCGGTAAGAAGTACGGCACCCAGACTCCACAATACAAGTACCCGATGGTGCAGCAGCAGCACAAGGATCTGATAGATACGCCTGTGTTGAAGTTCTGGCCTCACCGTGAAGACATTGTTGGACAACGCTGTTGCTCTGCTCCATCGCAGAACGACTATGGCGATCTGATCCGTTGGAATGCCGACGTTGACTGGGAGAGTGATAAGTGGCCCGGCTCGTTTCACATCGCACGCTTCACCGGTCCTGACTACTTTGCTTCTGGCGGTGTGGTGCGGTTTGCTTGTGGCAACGGGCATCCATGCGAACCGTCGTACTACTCCGTCGGGTACTACCCTGACAACTCCTGCCCGTCCGATTTGAACGAGGATGGCACGGTTGGCTTCCAAGACTTGTTGCAGGTTCTTGGCGACGTTGCCGCGTACAAGTACCACCCACAGACCAACAATGCCTTCAACGCCATCGTCAAGGTTCTGTCAGAATGGGGGTCATGTCCTTGACTCGTATTTGCCTTGGTTGCCGACGCTCAATGCCAAAGTCAAAGTTCTTCCCTGAGCAGCACGCGAAAGACAAGGTGTCAGCATTTTGCTGGGGGTGTGTAGAGAAGAGCCTCAACAACCGCCAGCCCAAGCCAGACCCAGTTGCCATGAGCAAAAAGCACTGGACCGAGATACAACGCACGCCATGACCAACTCAAGACAAAAGGGCAAGCGTGGTGAACTCGAAGCAGCAAAGGCGTGGGAGGCAGCGACCGGGCTGGGCGTAAGACGTACGGCACAAGTAGATGGCAAGTTGTCATCTGACCTTACTGGCGTTGAGGGCTTGCATTTGGAGGTCAAACGGCGTGCGCGGATCGCGTCACTTGACTTCTTGCTTCAGGCTGAGACAGATGCAGCCGATGAACACCAAAGCCACGGCGGCGTGCCGTTGGTACTCATGCGTCAAGACAACGACACCAATTGGGCTGTGATGGTTCGCTTGGAGCGTCTTGCTGATCTGGTATCCGTACTTGCAGGGCAAGCATGCAATCAGAACTCATCCCCGAACTCATAACGCCTGCCAGCATCATCTTCGGTGTTGTGTTTGGTGCAGGCCGCGTCAAGGCTGCGATTGACGAACTGCGGCGTGCCGTAGACCGACTCGAAGCAGCGGTGCAACTCATCGAGACACGGACGCACGAAGTCGAGCAGCGTGTTGCTCGCTTAGAGGGCAGAAGTGAGGCATGAGGTTCTTGCTGCCCATCTTGATGCTTGGATGCCAGGCCACTCAGGGGGGTGGGCTGTCTTCCCCTTTTGCCAAAGCGATAGCGGAGACACCGAGCACGGACGTGGCACACGCTCTCGATCCGCTCAAGTTCAGCGGCACGATCTTGATACTGACGGGTGGCGGTCTGCTGTTTGTGACGAGAGGCAACCGGGGTTGGATTCCGGTAGCCTTGGGCATAGCACTCACAGTTGTCATGGCGATTCTGGCGAAGGTGCTAGAGTCGCAGATATTTGTATTCACACTCATAGCCGGACTCTGCGTGACAGCAGGAGTTGCGGCCCTGAACTTCAAGGAGATCAGAACATGGATCAAGTTATTTCCTTCCTCGCCCTCGCTTCGGGGTACGTCATCGCTTTCGCCGTCGGCGCGTGGATCGGGCGACCGCTCCTCGAACTCTTGAGCAACCGCATCTTGCGTAAGTGATATGCCGGACTGGGATCCATCTCGGTTGTCTGCTGGCACGCTGACCGCGTGGTACAAAGCAGATTCGTTGTCGTTGGGTGACGGGTCTGGCGTGGCATCGTGGACCGACTCAAGTGGTAATGGTCACGACGTAGCACAATCCGCGTCTGCAAGACAGCCGACGTTTGAAACCAACGAACTCAACTCAAAGCCGGTGCTGCGGTTTGATGGATCAAATGACATTTTGACAAACGGTGACATTGCCGCACTTGACGTTGGGACTGGTGACATATGGATGGCGGCAGTATTCAAGTCAACAGACAACTCGGCGGCACAGAACTACTTTGAAAAGGGTGCAGCACAGTATGGTCTGCGCACAACATCCGCCGGTCAATTACAAATGATTCTTGGCAGCACTTCAAACATCCCAAGTCAGTCAAACGGCAACTGGTCTCGAACGGCGTTTGTTATTGTGACAGCCTCTAGGGTCTCTTCAACGTGCAACGGATTTGTAAACGGAACCGCAAGCACAACGACAGGCACTACAAATACTGGGTCAATCTCGAACTCTGACGTCTTTGACATTGGCTCAAGGGCAGTCGGTGCAGGGCCGATGGTTGGTGACATGGCTGAAGTGCTTGTTGGAGGTGCAACTCTCGACACAAACGAACGCCAGAAGATCGAAGGGTATCTGGCACACAAGTACGACTTGGAAGCCAACCTGCCAAGTGATCACCCATACAAGTCAGCGGCACCCGGATACCGCGTACAGTTTGGAATCTCATCCGGTTTGATAGATGGAGGCTTGATACAAGCATGAGCAACTTTGGCGATATCCAACAAGGCGATTCAGTCAACGCCTTCTTCTCAACGTCCAGCCAAGCCGGTGCTGCTGCAACCATCACCAGCGGTTCTGTGGTGGTCTTCAAAGACGGCACAACGTCAAACTCAACATCGGGTGCAACGCTGACCGTTGATGTCAACTCGCTGACCGGCTTTCACCGGGTGACGATCACGACCAGCAGTGACGCATCGTTCTACTCCGTTGGCTCGACGTTCTCTGTGGTCGTGGCTGGCACGGTTGACTCGCAATCGGTCAGGGCTGTTATTGGCACGTTCTCGGTGCAAGCCCGTACAGGTGCAGGCGGCAGAGTGATCAGCCAGAACCTTGGCTTGATAGAGCAATCAGAAGCAACGTCGGTTGCGATTGGCCCCTTGCTTGATCCGACCAGCGGCGAGCCTGTGACATCGTTGACGCCGGGTGACATTACTGCACGCCTCATCAAGGGCGTGACCAGCAGCACCCTGACGTTGACGGCTAGTGGTGGCAGCAACGACTTTGTGCATGTCGCCAACGGTATCTTCTCGCTTGAACTGACCAGTGCCAACACCAACCACATGGGGCAGTTCAGCATCAGCCTTGTTGACTCCAACGTGTTTGTGCCTGTGTTGGCTTCTGGCGTTGCTGTCAGAACTCAAGCATACGAGTCACTTGTGCTTGACGATGACACCTTGAACGTAGATGTCACGCAGGTTGGGAACTCAAACGTCACATCATCCAGCGGGGTACTCGCAGTGAACGCTACGCAGATCAACGGTGACGCCTCTGCGGCTGCGGCCTTAGACGCTGCGATTGACAACAGCAACAACGTCGTGGCTGTAAATGTCACACGGATTGCAGACAGCACAACCAGTGCAAGCAACCTGTCTGACTACACCGACGGCACAAGCAACCAACCAGTTGACACCGTCAAGGTCAGTGGCGACAGCACGGCGGCTGACCGGCTTGAGGCCATGATGGACTCTTGCCCGATTGGCACGATTGACAACACATCCTTCACCCCAACCACCACGGCCTTTGAAACAAACATCACTGAGGCTACGGCTGACCACTTCAACGACCGCATCTGCTTGTTTATTACTGGCAACCTTGCCGGGCAGCAGAAGGCTGTGACTGACTACGTTCTAAGCGGCGGTCGTGGCAAGTTCACGGTCAACGCTCTCACTGAGGCTCCTGCAAACGGTGACACGTTCATTCTTGTCTGATGGTTCTACCTGTACTCGACAACCGGAACAGCAACGCAGCCAGCCCTACGGTTGAGGCGGTCACGATTTGGCAGGGCACAACTTCCTCTTACACGACGAGCAGCAACTGGAGCAACGGTGTACCTGTTGACGGCGGAATCGTGTACTACGCGGCAAACAACCAAGACGTTGCAGACAGCAACCAGAAGGCTGTAAACCTGCGAGAGTTCAGGGTGGCTGATTCGTATGGCGGCACGCTGGGCAACGGCTCTTTGCAGATAAGTGCCACGACAATGGTGCTGGCGTCAAGCCGTTGCGTGATAGGTATACGCCCGTTTGTCGAAGATCTGCACATTGTCGCCATGCCGCGTGAGATGACGATTCCAGCAGGTCGCATCAACCGGTTGCATATACACACGACCAACGGTGTTTTGACGATGGACCGTGGAGTGCTTAACGAACTGGTTGTCTCGCCGGGTTCAAGCCAAGTGACCATCAGTTCAACTGTCAGCACAGACAACCCGCTGGCAAGTGCAGCCGGGCCGTTTGACGTACGGCTTGGACGCGGTAGCCGTGCAACGTCAGCCGCCGCCATGAACACCGTAAACGCCTCAGGTGCGTTTGATTCAAGTGCGACAATCGTGAACGCCAGCGGCAACGGTCGCACTGGTCAAGTCATATCTTCAGGTTCTGTAATCACCACGCTCACACTTAACGGCGGGGAACTGTTGCTAAAAGATTCAGACACCAACGCGACGCTGACCATTGGCAATGGCACCCTCAACGGCGGTCGCATCAACGGCGTCGAAAGCAACCGACGTATCACCAACACAAACCCGATGACCGTGCAAGGCGAAATCCAAGTGCAGTTGGTCAGCGGTCAAACAATCACCCTTGCATGACTTGTCCTGAAGTGCGAGCAACGAGCCAAAGAGGAACGGCAAGCCCTAAGCCAGTGCGAGGAGCGGCAGCAGCAGGCCGCCAAGGTAAACCAACGTATGGCAATTGCTGTGGCTGTCCTGTCAACCCTAATTGGCAAGGAAGCCTTTGATCGATTCACGCAAGTCACTGAGGTTGTGAACACGCTGCAAGTGGGTGACGCTAGCACGGATAAAGATCAGTTGATCTACTCAACAATTGCTGCAAGTCCCTCGCAAGCACCCAAGCCAAGACTGAGCAGTAGCATGCCTGACTTAGGCTTCACATTGTCACGGTCTGTGCTGACTGATATACCCGGCAGCATCTTGCCACCGTTCGAGCCAGAGATCAGCCCGCCACTGTTGTCGGCTGGCTTTCTGCCCGATCCACCAGATAGGTTTGTGCCGTTCGCCGGGCCGATGCTGTTGTTCGGTTTGGCTATGGTTAGACCACGAAAGAGGAAGCAATGACAGATATACACGAATCGTTGAAGCCGTTAGCCGTCAGCATTGACAGCCTGACACCTGACCCGTCCAACGCCCGCAAGCACGACAAGCGGAACCTTGAAGCCATCAAAGCCAGCCTTGCCCGCTTCGGTCAGACCAAGCCAATCGTGCTGCACAGCAACGGCTCAACCATCATTGCAGGCAACGGCACTTGGCACGCGGCGAAGGAACTGGGGTGGACGCACATAGCAGCAGCCAAGACCAGTCTTGATACAGCCGAGGCCGTGGCGTACGGCATTGCAGACAACAAGACGGCTGAGTTGGCTGAGTGGGAAGATGACACGCTGCG
>FUFK010043267.1_pt1 | contig 35219 bp, 49 predicted proteins | sample 1021851 | NCBI WGS metagenome assembly FUFK01 (sample SAMEA51879418, study PRJEB19060) | metagenome | reverse complement strand
GTAGCCTGGCATCTGTCTTATCATATGGGCGATAAACTGTTGTATGTGGCCCTCTCTAAGATCAGTACTTTCAAAGCTAGGTTCCATCCATTCTTTGTGTTCACAAGCCTGGTAAGCAAAGCCCTGGGCCATCTTGATAAAATCGATCGGCTTCAAGTTAGGGTCCGGCCTGGTTGCTTCCTTGGCGCACTGCGCTCGAAAGGCGATCAAGCTACAGCCACCACTCATAAGATCCCACTCACCTGGATACCTGGCCTCGATGCTGGCGTAGTTGGCGTTGGCAAGAGCTACCGCCATCTGTTTAGGGTTAAGCTTTTGGCCGTTGATCCTGATATCAGCTCGGCTCATTGCGTTGGCTAGAACACCAATGTGTTCTGGGTTACATACATATGCACTCATTACATTTCCTCCTGGTCATATTTGTTGTGCCACTGGGCGCAAGCGGCTGCATCTGAAAGGTTGGTCAACCTTCTGCCCTGGAACCAAGTCCAAGTGTTTCCGGTGGTCGCATGGACAACCTGGTATTCCATGTTGCCTACATGGTGGACCTGGTATTCTCCGCAGCTGTATTTGTAATCAGCTGCAAAGTTTTTTTCGTGATTGTTTTTCATGATATCGTACAAGCTAACTTGCTTGGTTTCTGCAATCAGATCCTCAAGGTCAGTCTGTCTTTCGCCTGGGCCTCGAGCTTCTACCTGGTCAAACAAGTCTTGTGTCATTTTGACTCCTAAACAATTAACTTACAACTTGAAGGTAATACTGATACCGGATAGTGTCAAGTGGTGTCACATAGAAAAAGGTAAAAAAAATGGTCAAGCGCAAGCAAGTCATTGAAAACAATGAAAACTTAATTAATTTTACCACCAGGATTTCAAGTCGAATAAAGAAAAAGCTGGTCGAGTATTCAGAAAAACATGGCCAATCCCAGGCAATGGTTATCAGTGAATTGATTGATCATCACCTACCAGGTCAAAAAAAACCAGATATTTCTCTGGCTCCAGCTCCGTACCAGGAAGAGGACACAACAGCTGAACGCCTGGCTTCCAGGGATGAGATGGTAAACTGGATTCGATCGCATGAGGATTGATGTCTGGATGACAGGTCAACCGATCGGAAAAGGTCGGCCCAGGTTTACCAGGCAAGGCAGAGCATACACACCGACAAAAACCANNGATTATGANAANCGCCTGGCAGCAATCGCCAGCGATAAAATGGTTGANCTNGGNCTCGATCCNATCACNGCNCCTTGCAAGGTTCATNTNCTGGCACAGTTCGANGTNCCNAAATCNTGGNCNANGAAGCGCACAGANGCCGCCTGGAGAGCCGAAGTGTTCCCTGGTAGGCCNGANATNGATAATGTNNTTAAGATCGCCCTGGACGCTCTCAATGGCGTTATGTTCGANGATGATGCCCAGGTGTACCAGGTANCAGCTCACNAAGAAGTANGGTGANCCAATGATTTTAATTACGATAGAATGGGAANATGCTACCACCNAAAGCTAAAAACCAGGATCTTCGAAACTACTCAGTGATNCCNATCCAGGCAGCAATGGANAAGCAGCTGCATGGNACAGCTGCGCTCTCTCTCCTGGTGGTTATCTGTACCTACACCGATCAGCTGGGCGTCACCTGGGTAAGCCAGGACAGATTGGCTGTTGACCTGGGCGTATCGAGAACAGCTATCGCCAAACAAATGAGAAGGCTGCGCGACCTGGGATACATCGTCTACGCTAAAAAGAGATCCAAGTATCAAAAGACAACCAGTGTAAGAGTTGTATTTCCAACAGCTCCCCAGAACGAACAGGAAGCGAAAGCAAACCTTACAGCTGCATCACAGATTGCCCTGGAAGAAACAAGACAAGCAGCTGCCCAGGAACAGAAACAACAATTCATCAAGACATATAAACTTAATAAAAAGCCTGTGGATAACTCTAGCACCTGTGACCCCCAGAGGTCACACCTACCTGTGACTTCCAGAGGTCACACAGAACGTGACAATAGAACGTATATAAATAATAATATATATAATGATGCTAGACGCTTTTCTGCATTGTTTTTGAAGATTTGTAATGAATATGGAACTCCCAGGAATGTTAATGAAAAGGATATCCAGGTAATTGCCAGGTGGATTAGGGAAGGCCTGACAATGCAAGCCTGGTCTGAAATACTAACAAACCATGCTACATATTGCTATAAGAATAGGAGGGATCTTGCCAGGGGAATAGGATACTTTCAGATTCCAGTATCGAAAGCCTTGGGCAGATCGAGCAGCGCCCAGGCTAACCAGGTCATGCGAAACGTTGTGAAGAATACCAGGATATAATGCTATTTAAGTACCGATATGATACAAACATACTACCCAAAACAGCTAAGTCATTGATAACATTACATAACANAGTTAACATANTANANATTATGCGAAAAGCCTGGCCAAAATCAAAAAAACACCACCCTTGCCCCCCCTGGGCCTCCGCTAACATATGGGGGTTCCACATAAATATTTTCTGGATTTTTCCCGAGATAAGTGCGATACCAAAATAATAATAGGAGATTGATGTGGCTGATTTTATTCCGTTTGATCCGAAGAAGCACAAGCCAGTAGATGCTGTTGCTCTTGGAATACCAGGCGCGAAAAAGGGAATGAACGCAACAGAATTTTTAGCTAGTGAAAAATCTCCTGAAGGTGGGGTTTGGAATATTCCGACAATTTGGTTTAACGAAAAAACTGGAGAGCCTACATATTTTAAAAATATTGATAGGGCCTGGAACGAGGCAAAGGCATATGAAGAAAGAACCGGAAAGAAGTTTCCGCGATTTAAAACACTACCACTTGCTGTAGCTGCTGCCGAGGGCAGAAGTAAAAGGGGTGGCGCTACATACAAGGAGCTGGTAACAGGGAAACCACGTTTACTATNNTAGGAAGGANNTAGTAAATGAAAAAAATGTNTAATGTAGTCCAGGGTCAGAAACGNAGAANTGANCCTGAGAAATCTGATTGGGTNAAGTTGGGTATAGCTTTTGAGGATAGTAAGGGTATGCGTATTAAGTTAAATGCGTTGCCTATTCCTAACCAGGAAGCTGAGATCTGGCTGAGTTTGTTTCCGATGGACGATAAGGGAAAGTCGGGCGGTCAATCTTCCCAGCAAAACAGTAGTGCTGGCAAAGATTTAGATGATGAGATACCGTTTTAATGGCTAGTCCATACGAATTACCTGATGGAAATGTTTTATTAAGTATTAGCGGTGGGCGCACAAGCGCCTACATGCTGCATAAAATACTTGAGGAAAATGGTGATTTGCCTGATCGGTGTAAGGTAGTGTTTGCAAATACTGGTCGTGAAATGCCTAAGACATTAGATTTTGTGCAAGAATGTTCTGATAGGTGGAATGTAAAAATCACTTGGCTAGAATATATTTTGCCAAAACCTAAATTTAAAATTGTTAGTCATAATTCTGCTAGCCGTAACGGAGAGCCTTTTCTACAGTCTGTAACAAGCGTTACAAAAGATAGATACTTACCAAACCAGGTTCAGAGGTACTGCACCCAACAGCTTAAAGTTTTAACCATAAAGCGTTTTCTTGTAAGTGAAGGATGGAAAAGCTGGACAAATACAGTTGGAATAAGAGCTGATGAAGCTCATCGAGTAAAGCCATCAAAAGATAAACGGTGGCAAAACTGGTTTCCTTTAAATGAGGCTATTGTTTCTGTTAAGGATGTAGGAGATTTTTGGAAAACAAATAATTTTGATTTAAAAATTATGAAAGGTGCTGGAAATTGTGATGGGTGTTTTTTAAAATCTGAAGCAACGCTTGCGGCTATGTGGAGAGAACACCCAGATAGAATGAAGTGGTGGTCTGATTTGGAAACTAAAACTAATGCAAAGTTTCATAAAAATAGAACATATGCCGAAATTGGTGATTTTGTATCCAGACAAGGTGATTTTATTTTTAATGATGAGGCCTTTCTTTGCCAAAAAGATTTTGGTGAGTGCGTGATATAATGGCTAGAACCAGGCAAACACCTATTGGCCGCTTTGGTGGTGTTAGGGTTGCCCAGCGTAGGGTAAAGACCAGCGCGACATTAGAACAGAATAAGGAAGCTGTTGCCCAGGAGCTGATTGCCCTGGGTACAACTTCTATTACTGAGATTATGAATTTAGATGGAACGATGAAAGATCAGAAGGATATTCCTGATTATGCGTTAAGAGCTATCAAAAGAATAACGCCTATGCCGGATGGTCGGGTTGCTGTTGAGATGCATGATAAGGTTTCGGTGCTGCGTGTCCTGGCAAAAGCAGCTGGGTTTCTGGATAGTCCTGATCAGGAGAGCGATAAGCCATCGATTGTTGGGATTAATATGAAGGGTCCGGAAACAACTGAGTATGCGGAGGTAATTGATGAACAAGACAGCAAGGCTTGAGGTAGCAATTCTAATACTAGAGCAAAGAATAGAGGCGCTCGAACAGTCTTTAATAAAGATAAGACAAATAAGCCAAGAAACACTACAAGACAAAAATTTAAGAACTGATACTGGTCCAGGTACAGAAGATCCTGATGAGCGATTTGAAGTAAGATGGAATTGGGAAAAAAATGAGCGCGATCCCCAGCCTTGATTTAAACTTTGAGAACAGCCCGACTGTTTGGAAGTTTTTACACGATGAAAGTTTCGTTAGGGGCTTGATGGGTCCGGTGGGATCTGGTAAGTCCTATGGTTGCGCGGCTGAGATTATGTTGAGAGCAGTCAAGCAAAAGGCATCTCCTAGAGATGGGATTCGATACTCACGCTTTGTCATCGTGAGGAATACATACCCTGAGCTGCGCACCACAACCATTAAAACCTGGCAAGAGCTTTTTCCTGAGAATGTCTGGGGCGGTATGCGCTGGCAACCACCGATTTCGCATCATATTAAAATCCCTACCAGGGGAGATATCCCTGGAATAGATTGCGAAGTTATATTTATGGCGCTTTCTTCTCCGCAAGATGTAAGAAAGTTATTATCCCTGGAACTTACTGGTGCCTGGGTCAACGAGGCCAGGGAGCTGCCCAAAGCAGTTATCGATGGATTAACGCATAGAGTTGGCCGATATCCTACAAAATTAGATGGTGGTCCAACCTGGTATGGCATCTGGATGGATACGAACCCACCAGACAGCGATCATTGGTGGCATGAGGTAGCAGAAAAGCATCCGATCAAGGGAAAGTATCCCTGGACGTTTTTCAGACAACCAGGNGGNGTNTTGCAAGCTTCGCCTGATGANGTGCCGGACGATAACCCAGATGCCCAGGGATTTGTGTTTTCTGGCGCAAAATGGTGGCGTATCAACGAAAATGCTGAAAATGCTAACAATCTGCCACCAGGTTACTATCANCANCTGCTTGGTGGTAAAAATGNGGATTGGATTCGATGNTATGCNCAGGGAATGTATACATTTGTCCAGGAAGGCAGACCAGTNTGGCCTGAGTATGATGATGAGCTNATGTCNGGTGATGTNGAGGTAGATCCGTANTANCCNATACAAATCGGTGTAGACTTTGGNNTNACNCCNGCNGCNNTCTTTGGTCAGCGTACCCAGGGCGGTGCCTGGNNNGTTTGNGATGANCTNGTGACNTTTGACATGGGCCTGGANNGATTTGGNCAGGAACTCCTGGGAAGAATAGCNGAACGATATTCTAAGCATGATATTTTNATCTGGGGAGATCCNGCNGGNAACAAACGTGATGANATCTATGAAGTNACNGCGTTTGATCATCTCAGATCCCTGGGATTTAAAGCACAACCAACAGATAGTAACGCTTTTCAGGTCAGGCGCGAGGCCGGAGCTTCCCCAATGTCAAGGCTAGTTAGCGGTAAACCAGGACTAATTGTTGATAAAAAGTGTTTGAGGCTGCGAAAATCTCTTAGTGGTGGNTATTTTTTCAAAAGGCAAAGCCTGGGCGCTGGCCAGGAAAGATTTAAAGATGCACCAGTAAAGAACGAACATTCGCATTGCGGCGATGCTTTTGGCTATCTCATGCTAGGTGGCGGTGAACAAAGACGCTTACGGAGAGGCTCGTATGGTACGACTTTCCAACAGGGGTCATATACTGCGAATAGCGAGTTTAACGTGTTCTGATGGGCCTTATACAGCTTCCTACGTTCAAAATGAGGCCAGATGAGCAAATTGTGCCGTTACAATACAACCATCTTCTAAGCATAGACCTGGGGCCACACGAAAAAGAGTATGCCGATAGTATTACTGGTTATTTAGATTATGTTTGGGAAAATTCTGAGCATGGCTGGAGCTGGGCAGCTATCGGTCGAGGTAAAGTTATTTGCGTGTTTGGTGTAAGAGATGTTTGGCCTGGCGTAGTGGAAGCATGGTTTATTCCAGGCGAAGGGCTAGAAAATCACACAAGGTCTACTTTGATAGGTGCAAGAGCGCTTTTAGCCGAGGTTATGGCTACATCTGGTATCAGAAGGATGCAAATTTTTGTAAAATCGCAACATATGGTGGCATTAAGGTTTGCCAAAGCACTACATTTTGAGGTAGAGTGTAAACACAGAAAGTTTGGCCCAGAGGGGGCTGACTATTATTCAATGGTAAGGTTTGAATAAATGAGTGGTATTTTTGGAAGAAAAAAGGCACCAGCACCAGCGCCAGCACCAGCTGCTACACCAACAAAAGAAGTGATAGATCGGCAAGAGCAAAGAGCTGAGGCACAAGAAACAACTCAAATGCAAGGCGCACAAAGGCGCAGACGTTTACGAAGAACTGGCGGTATGCGATTATTGTTCTCACCTTTGAGGCAAGAAGGCGCAGCTATAAACGAAATTAAGAAAAAACTTGGCGGCTAGTTATGGCTAAGAAACCAACTAAGAAAAAGTTTTCTTTTAAAAATATGTTTAAGATAACTCCAGATCAGAAGCAAGATATAGCTACTGGAAAGTTCTCAAGCTCGTTAGCGCCAAAAAATTCAGCCAAAGATGATTTCTTAATGGACTTAGGTATTAAGGAAAAAAATCAGGCTTATTTTCGTGATTTAGAAGATAGACAAAAACGTAGCCAAGAAGCTATGAAAAATATTGGAAAAGATATTTTTGGCAGACCAGCCTCAGATCGCAGTGGGTCTAGCGTTGCAAGAGGTGAAACCGCAGCTGAACGTGCAGCAAGATTAAAAAAAGAAGAGTTAGCTAAAAGAAAAGCTAAAGGCCAGGAAAGACGTAGAAAATTTTATAAACAGAAGGACGAAAGGTTAGCAAAGTTAAAAGCTAAACTTTTGAATTTAGCATGACAAAAATTAAAGACGATCCAAGAGTATTCAATAAGGTTGAGGCAGACCCGAAAAGGGCAAGAAACGAGAAGGGTCATTTAGTCGCGGATGACCCTTCTACTCCCGAAGTAAATGAAGCTTGGGAAGGTGGTAAGCCTCCAAAGAAAAAGGCAAAGCCTAGTGGTAAAAAAAGCACATCAAAATCCTAAAGGCGGTTTAAACGCTGCTGGTCGGGCCTTCTTCAAAAGGACAACAGGCGCAAACCTAAAACGTCCGGTGAAGAGTGGCGATAATCCTCGCCGAGCGTCCTTCCTGGCTAGAATGGCGGGGAACTCTGGGCCGGAGCGTGATAGTAAGGGGCGACCTACCAGGCTGCTCTTATCCCTCCGCGCCTGGGGTGCTTCCTCAAAAGCAGATGCCAGAAAGAAAGCAGCTGCAATAAGCAAACGAAACGAGAGTAGAAATGCCTAAATTAAATGTAAAAGAAGTGATGGGGCGTGAGGCAAAAGCACAGGCTCGAAAAGATGAATGGCGATCAATCTATGAGGATTGTTATGAGTTTGCTTTGCCACAAAGAAATTTATATGGCGGCTATTACGAAGGCAAAACTCCAGGCAAAAACAAAACACAAAGAGTTTTTGATAGTACAGCTGTCAATGCAACAAAGCGCTTTGCCAATAGGATGCAGTCCGGCCTTTTCCCACCTATGCGTAAATGGTGCAGACTAGAACCAGGTTCCGCTGTTCCTGATGAAGAAAAAGAACGAGCGCAAGAAATACTCGATGCCTATGTAAATATTATGTTTGACCAGCTCCGGCAAACAAGTTTTGACCTGGCAATGGGTGAGTTTCTCCTGGATCTTTGTGTAGGTACAGCGGTTATGATGATTACACCAGGCGATGAAGTGACACCTGTTCGTTTCTTAGCTGTTCCTCAGTATTTAGTTGCAATCGAGGAAGGTGCTTACGGCACGATTGATAACGTATATCGTAAGTTGCGAATAAAAGCAGAGGCGATAAAGAGAGAGTTTCGTGACGTTCAAATAACTCCAGAGCTTCAAACAGCGATTGATGATAAACCGCATGAAGAATTAGATTTGTTCGATGCAATAATCTTTGATCAAGAAACTGGACGATATCATTATCATGTTGTTTGGCCGCATAAACAGCAAGAGCTGGTGTATCGAGAAATGGATAGCAGTCCGTTTATTGTTGCCAGGTTTAGTAAAACAGCTGGTGAAGTTTATGGCCGAGGTCCGTTGATTGATGCGATAGCAGATATTAAAACTCTTAACAAAACAAAAGAATTGATATTAAAAAACGCAAGTCTTTCAATATCAGGCGTATACCTTGCAGCTGATGATGGTGTACTAAACCCCCAGAATATTAAAGTACAACCAGGTGCAATTATCCCAGTCGCACGCAATGGTGGGCCGCAAGGTGCATCCCTGGCTCCTTTACCCCGAGCTGGGGATTTTAACACAAGTCAGATTGTTATCCAGGATCTCACAATGAATATTAAAAAGATCTTGATGGATGATAGTTTGCCACCAGACACAATGAGCGCCAGGTCAGCCACAGAAATTGCCCAGCGCCAGCGTGAATTGGCCACAAATCTGGGTTCTGCCTTTGGTCGATTGATGACAGAAATAATGATACCGTTGGTATCCAGGACTTTATATGTTCTCGATCGCCAGGGTTTTATTCGTATGCCTCTTAAGGTAAATGGTGTTCAAGTTAAGGTTGTACCAGTGTCACCATTAGCAGAAGCGCCAAAAATGGAAGAGGTAAATCAACTTCTTAATTTTATGCAGATTGCTAATGCAATGGGGCCGATGGGTCAAACTGCTTTAAATATATCAGAAATAGTTAATTTTATTTCTGAAAAGATGGGTATCGATGCTAAATTGCTTAACACTCCAGAAGAGCAGCAAGCAATGATGCAGCAAATGCAGCAAGCTATGATGGCTGAACAACAGCCAGAAATGCCAACAGATGAAACTGTTGCCGGAGCGTTGCAATGAGTTCGGCTGAAGGTTGGGAGGGATTATCTCAAGCAAAGCCGGAGCCGCAAAAAGCGGATGACTTAGATATATTATATGGAACATTATTTAAGTCACAGGAAGGCCAAAAGGTGCTAAGTCATTTGAGGCAGATAACAATAGAACAACCATCCTGGTTTCCTGGGGAAGATCCAAGCCAAGGTTACTTTCGAGAAGGTGCGGCTGATCTTGTCAGGTTAATTATCAAAAGGGTGGATAGGAGCGATAATGTCTGAAGAAACAGAAAACACAGAAGCCGCAGAAGCCCAGGAAGCAGAAGCGCCACTTATAAACGTAGATGCGAAAGAAGAAGAGCAACAAGCAGAGGCTCCTATGCCTGTGCATGAACAGCCAGAACAAGAGGAAATGCCAGAAGATGATGGTGAACCTATTGATCGGCCCGATTATTATCCAGAAAAGTTTTGGGATGAAGATGGACCAGATGTTGAAAAGCTTGCAAAGAGTTATGCAGAGTTGGAAAAAGCATTTAGATCCGGCAAGCATAAAGCACCGGAAGGCGATTACGATGTTTCGGATTTGGTTGATCGTGGCCTCGATCTGGAAGATCCGGCTGTTGAGGTATATAAAGACTGGGCTAAAAAATATGGCGTTTCTCAGAAAGCGTTTGAGGACTTGGCTGGTCAGATTTTGGAAATGAATGGCGAACAGGCTGAAGATATTGAGTATGATCGAAGAGCTGAAATGCAAAAGCTTGGCGCTAATGCCCAGGAGAAAATCAGTTTTCTCGAGCGTAACATCAAGGGAGCTGATCTAAACGAAGCAGAGAAAGCAGCTCTAAGCTACAGCATAAACAATGCTGATAGTATCAATGCTTTGACCAAACTTATCCAGGGATACACGAATGAAAATATCCCGATCAAGCCTGTCGTTGCAGAACCAGAAATGACAGTGACAGATCTTCAGCAAGCCATTGCAGACCCTCGATGGCAGACTGACGCTGTTTGGCGAACCAACATCGAAAAGAAATGGATGGCAGCTAACAACTAGATATTGTTGCAATGTAGGTTGTTTGCGTGTATATGTGGTGTAACGGATAACCGAGCGGCCCGTTTATGTGGTGAATCCACTGGTTGGCGTGACCACTTCCACGCAAGCGACCGCCCGATTACATCGGCTAACGGTAAGCGTTTTATATTAGAAACCTTAAAAGGAGGCTTCTGCTATGGCGCAGAGTATAACCAATGCCTTTGTAACACTATTCGATCAAGAGGTGAAACAGGCATATCAAGGCGAGGCACTGCTTCGCGGCACTATGAGAACGCGAACAGGCGTTCAAGGAAACACAGTTAAGTTTCCAAAAATCGGCAAAGGCGTAGCAACGGTTCGGGTACCCCAGACCGATGTGACACCGTTAAACGTCACCTATAGCACTGTCCAGGCGACCATGTCTGACTATATCGCTGCTGAGTATTCTGATATCTTTCATCAGTCACACGTTAATTTCGATGAGCGGCGTGAGTTGGTGCAAGTTGTTTCAAAAGCGATTGCAAGACGTATGGACCAGCTTTGCATTGATGCTCTTAATGCAGCTTCATCACCGTCAACGGTTGCAACTGGTATTGGTGGTTCTACTACAAACATGAACATTGAAAAGCTTCGTGCAGCTGCTAAAGCTCTAAACGACAAGAATGTACCAGCTGAAGGGCGTCATTTGCTGATGCACTCTTCTCAGCTTGATGCATTGCTTGGCGAAACAGAAGTGACTTCCGCAGATTTTGCCACCGTAAAGGCTCTTGTTCGTGGGGAAATCTCATCGTTCATGGGCTTTAATATAATCACTATGGGTGATCGTGATGAGGGTGGTGTTCCTAAACCATCTACTCGTTCATGCTTTGCATGGCATGAAAGCTCAATGGGTTATGCCGAAAGTATCTCACAAAAGAGTGAGGTTAATTACATACCTGAAAAGACATCTTTCCTAGTAAGCTCCATGTTCTCAGCTGGAGCTATAGCGATTGATGACGAGGGTATCGTTAAAATTTCATGTACTGAGTAAGGGGGCAAACATATGGCTTTTTCAAGTACCGGTTTGGTAAACTACGGTGGAGGTAAAAAAGGTGACGCGCCTGGCCTCTACGGTTATGCAACAACTGATACGATTGCGACAGTAAACACTGAAGGTTATTTTAATGATCTATCAGATACACTTGCAGTCGGTGACACTATCTTGGTTCGCTCTTCAACAGGCGGCACTCAAGCATTGTCATGGGTTTATGTTTTAACAAACGCAAGCGGTGTTGTTGACGTAACAGACGGTCTAACAATTACAGCGACCGACTCAGATTAAATAATATGGGGCTGGGCAACTGGCCCCTTATATACATTGGAGGGTTATGATGGCCGTAGGCGATACAGATTTATCTATTTGCTCAGATGCTTTAATCTCGTTGGGGGCTTCGCCCCTTTCTTCGTTTACAGAGGGAACTGATGCAGCCCAAGCTTGCGATCGATTATACCCAGATTTAAAAAATACATTACTTAGCACTTATGTATGGTCCTGGACACTGGCAAAAATCCAGTTAGCCAGGTTATCGGCAACACCAATAAATGAATGGAAATACGCTTACCAAATGCCAGGCGATCATTTAACTGGCGCGTTAGCAGTATTTGAAACTGATGGAACAGATCAGAGGTCTGTTCGTTATGGTTGGGAGATATACGGTAATGAGCTGGTAACAAATATGGAAACTGTTTTTATTGACTACCAGCAAACAATTACTGAAGCAAAAATGCCAAACTATTTTGTTCGTCTGCTAAGAACGGCACTGGCAGCTGAGTTAGCGATCGTTATTACAGATCAAGCAGCAAAAGCAGATTATTTTAGAGCGCTTGCATACGGATCTCCTGGGGAAAATGGTCGGGGTGGTTTGATACGCGAAGCTATGAACATCGATGCAAGAGGTCAATCAACACAAATTATCGAGGACTATTCTCTAATTCAAGTGAGGCAGTAAATGCGTGTTACTCAGTTTCAAACAAACTTTTCTGTTGGTGAATTAGATCCTTTATTAAGAGCTAGAACAGATTTATCTCAATATCAAAACGCCCTGGAAGAAGCGACAAACGTTATTATACAGCCTCAAGGTGGCTTAAAGCGTAGGGATGGACTAAAATTTATTCATAACTTTGGCACAAGTTTTACAGATTTTAAACTAATACCTTTTGAGTTTAGCGTTACAGATAGTTTTCTTTTAGTGTTAGTTGTTGGCCGGATCTATGTCTTTAAAGCTGGCGTTTTACAAACAAACATAAACTCATCAGGTAATGATTATATAGCTGCTTCAGATATTACGGCTGCTATGCTTGATGAATTAACTTTTACTCAGGCGGTTGATACACTTATCTTATGTCATGAAGATTTGCAGACAAAAAGACTTGTTAGAAACACAGATACAAACTGGACGTTAGAAAACCTACCTTTAACGAATGTGCCGCAATATGCTTATGCTTTAAGTACACACTCGCCAAATTTTACAATTACCCCCAGCGCAGTATCAGGAAACATTACAATAACAGCCTCGAGCGTAACGACAGATACCGGAACTGCCCAAGCTGGGGGCGCTAGTACAATTACACTTAAATCCTCATCTGCGTATTCGTCTGATGACCAGCCTAATGGAATGTCCGTTACACTTACTTCCGGTACTGGTTCAGGACAATCTAGGTTTATTGATGATTATGTGGCTTCAACCAAAGTAGCCACAGTATACCCAGCTTGGACAACACAGCCGGACAACACAACAGGATATAAGGTTGAGGCTTTTTCAGCGGCAAGTGTTAATGAATTTGCCCAGGTTGATACTACTTTTGGACGAGCTAAATATGTAGAGTTTGTTAGCGCAACGGTAATGAAGGCAGTCACAGAAGTTCCGTTTTTTGATACGAGTGGAGTTGTGGCTGGTAATTGGAAAAGTGAGCATGGCTATGAGGACGTTTGGAGCAGCACTAGAGGCTGGCCAAAATCAGCTACGTTCCATGAGGGCAGATTATATTTTGGTGGATCAAAGTCCAGGCCAAATACCATATGGGGATCAAGAGTTATTGATTTCTTTAACTTCGATCCTGGCACTGGATTAGATGATGAGAGCGTTGAAGCAACCATAAATACCAATCAATTAAATAGTATTGTGAGTGTTATAGCTGGGGCTGATCTTAGAATATTTACTACTGGCGGTGAGTTTGTTGTTATTCAATCAGAAGATTCTCCGGTNACGCCAGCGACTTTTCTTATCNGGCCACAAACAAGACTTGGCGCAAAGCCAGGCGTTCCNATAGAAGATATAAATGGCGCGTCTGTATTTGTTCAAAGGCAAGGTAAAGCCATAAACGCATTTCAATTTGGATCAGGTACAAACTCGTACCAGGTGCAACAGATATCCGTACTTTCATCGCATCTTATAAAAAACCCTGTTGACCTGGCGGCTCGTAGATCAACATCAACTGATGAGGCAGATAGATTATTTATTGTTAATGGTGATGATGGATCGATGTCTGTGTATTCTATTCTGGTCGGACAAGAGGTTATAGCGCCCAGCTCGTTTACAACAAGCGGCAGTTTTATTGCCGTAGCTACAGAGATTTCTGATACTTTTTGTATTGTAAAGCGCACTGTCAATTCGGAAGTTAGATACTATTTAGAAAAGTTTGATAAAGATGTTACTTTAGACAGCGCTAAGACAGGTACAGCGGCAGACTCAACAACGATGGATCATCTGCAAGGAGAAACAATTGAGATCGTTCGTGATGGCGTTGTAGAGCCAACTCAAACGGTTCCAGCTTCTCCGTTTACAATCACGTTTGCAAAAAGTTCATTATCTACTTTTCAAGTAGGATTAGAATACACAGTCCAAGCAAAGACAATGCCAACCGAACCAGTGTTAAGTTCTGGGTCGGTGCAAGGTGTAAAGAAACGTATTGTCCAGGTTGATGCCCTACTCAACGACACAAAAGATTTGGTAATTAATGGTAAGCAAATATCGTTTAGAAATTTTGGTGTAAGCGTTCTCGATACACCTATCCAGGCATTTACCGGATTAAAAACAGCACATGGTATTTTAGGATATAGTGCTACCGGACAAATAACATTAACTCAAAATGTTCCATTACCTATGACTGTATTAGGCCTGGAATATAAATTAAGTGTAGGAAGTTAGATATGTCATCAATGGCACTTACAATCGCATCATCAGCTATTTCAGCTGCCGGAAAAATTAAGGCTGGTCGTGCAGAGCAAAAGCTATATGATAAAAAAGCTTCCCAAGCATTGCTTAAAGGAGATGTAGAAGCAGCTCAATATGCTCAAATGGGCGCTGATGTTCTTACCAGGCTAAATGAAAACCTTGCTGCTATGATTGCTAACAGCGCTGTTGGTGGTGGATCTATATCTGCATTAGCAAAACATAGTGAAGCTGAAGCCTCTAGGGAATACGCAACCGCAGCTGACAATGCTATCTTGGCAAAAGAGGATGCAAAATCACAAGCAGAACAATACAAAATGGCTGGAGATGCTGCCATGCAATCAGCTAGAATTGGTGCAGTAGGCACCTTGTTCGGAGGATTTAGTAAAGCCAGACAGCTATCACCTGGCGTTATTAAACCAGGAGTGATTACCTAATGGCAAAGCAACCAAGATACCAAAGATTAGGCGTTAGACCTAGAGGTGTAAGCGATATTGATTATGCTGGGTTTAGAGAACAAGCGCAACTAGGCCAAACAATCTCAGCTGAGTTTGACAGGATGGGCGAGTTTGTATTTGAGCGTGGCAAAGAAAAAGCAGAACAAGAAGGCATTAAAGCTGTTGCAGAACAAGGTGCATTACCTATCTTAGAAAAGATAGATCAAGCTGGTGGACCAACGACCATAGCTGAAAAGTCTGCTTACAATGCGGCAAATAGAATAGCCATAACTGAAATACAAAACGAAGCAGAGCTTGAAATAACTAGAATTATCGAAGAGGCAGAAACAAATGTCACTCCATTTACCCAGGTAAAAAAACAATTAAACAGCGTTGCTGATGGTTTCTCTGCAAGTCTATCAAGCATCGATCCGGTAGCGGCTGGTCAATTAAGAAGCAATTTACAAACAACAGCCGAAAAATCATCTATAACTTATTCTTCCTGGTACACAAAGAAGCAAGCAGAATTATCAGCCAAAAGACGCACAGAAATCGGCAAAAACGATGCTGCTTTAATTATTAAAAGTATTCCAGGAATATTTGGGGCAGATCCGAACACTGGCAATCTTGATGCGGAGATAGATTTAAAAGCGCAAGATTATGTGCAAAATCAAGGGTGGTCACAAGAAAATGCTGATACCTGGGCAGAAACAACAAAAGAAGCAGCAAGAGGTCAGTTCGTAAGTTTTAAAATACAAAACTCTGATGATGCTCAATTAAAAAACTTTATTGATAATGTTATTACTGGAAAAACGTCAATTACTGGCGTTTATTCAAAAGATTTAAAATATGCAACTAACGCTCAAACTGTTCTTAATAGTAGGATAAGAGCAAAAGAAACAGAATCTAAATCAATAAAAGCAGATATTGCAGAGCAAATATTTATAACAACAAATAACGGCAATCCTCCTTCCGAAGATTGGATGAACGCCATGTCCACCAGGATAAGCTCAAATGGCGAGTATAGCATTGAAAACAAGCAACAGTTTTTAAATCTGCGTGTTCTTAAAGAAAACCTAAATAGCTGGAGCAAAATGAGTGCTACCGAGCTAGAAGAGTTAAAACTGCAAATCGAACAAGTTGGTTTGCCTGGATATGTTGGTTCTGGAGAAGGGCCAGTTGATACGGTATTTGAAGCAGAAACATTAAACCTAGTTACAAATCTTTATAAAGCAGCTTTTAAGTTAGAAGCAAATAATCAAAAGGTTATGCAAGAAGAATTAATAAAACGTGATACTGCAAGAAAAAAAGGCATGGGTAAGTTAGTTGAGTTCTTTAATTATGAAGCCAATAAATCCCAGGCCGCTTTTGCTGAAAAATTTAGTGAAGTAGAACAACAATTTGAAATTATAAGAAAATTATCAGATGCAAATGAACCTGTTAGACCAGAAGAATTTGCAAAATTTATTGAGTTATACAAAGAGCTTGATTTAATTCCTGGTCTGGTAGCTAAACCAGCTGATGTAAATGCGGAAGCAATGGAGGATCTAGCAAGAAGTTATGACATATTAGCTTTTGCAAAAGGAATTATTGATGATTTGGGAGATATGTCGCAAGCTGAAATCCAAGAAACAGTTGCTCAAATAAATCAAGATATAGAAGAAAAACGTAATTTAGGTGGGTATGAACAGCTGTCAGCGGCAACAGTTAAAAAGCTAGTCAATCCTTATATAGAGGCAAGAAAAAAAGCTATACAAAACGATTTAATTTTCTATGCACAAAAAAATGGTGTAGAGCTGCAAGATGGCTCAACGCTAGAATTTAACCCAATAGAATTTGTATTTAAAGAAGGCGAAACCACAGAAGATGTTATCAATCGATTAGAGCAAGCTTTTAAAGACAGAAAAGAATTTTCTAAAAAAGCTTTTGCCAAATATAGTCTACCTGGTCAGCCAGCAAAGTTTTTTACAAAACAAGAAGTTGCACAACTCGGCAGCTTGCTCGATGGATCAGCGCAACAAATAGGCGTTCAAAGCGCAGCTGTTCCCATGCAAATATCAATACTTACTTCAATGTTTGAAACCGTTGGATCTACAACAGCCAGGCAAATGATGGCTGAGATATTCCCTGATCAAAAAATTTATGGAATTGCTGGCGCATTATTATTAGATAATAGCAGTATTCCAAATGCAGAAATATTGCTTAATGGTAAATATAAGGTTGATGTAGAAAAATCACCATTACCAGGGTTTACTCCGGCAAATACAGAACCAGTATTTTTTACAGTAAGACAAGCTTTTAACGATACATTATCTGGTAATATGGCAGAAGGGCTACGAACATCAGCCAAATATATTTATTCTCAGTTAATTACTACAGACGATATTAAAGGCGGTGAATTTGTTTTTAACGAGGATAAGTATATTCAAGCGGTACAAATGTCATTAGGGGCTTCTTACAATGGCAATGAACTTATTAGCGGTGGTATTCAAGAGTTAAGAGAACGAGAAACATTCTTGCCGCCTGGAGTAACGCCAGAAGCTTTCGAGGGAATGTTACAACAAATAAACAGCTCAAACATATTAGATGTGCTTGAGCTGCCTGATGATGTTGAGTTTGATGCTGAAACTATAAGTCAGATTAGAGGTTTAGAACAATTTAGCGTTAAGAAACGCAAAGGTATGGATGACGCAGATACAATGAGAGAACGAAAAGCTTCTGTTATGTTTGATTTGCAGTTGATGGGCGGCAACCCTCAAGACGGTTATCTGTATGCTTTTGCCTATCCAAACACTAGCAATTTATTAGGTATTCCTGGAGATGAGGATAACAATCCAATAATAATAAATAGTAATAACCTTAAAGAGCTTATGGCGAGTGCAGATTAATGTTTTTTGAAAAAGCAGCAAGACCAACAAAAACTCTTTCTGGTCCTATACCTACAAACTTAGATAGTTTGTTGGGTGGTTTTGAAGCGGCAAAATACACTGGCGGTGGCGGTAGAAACTCTCGAGCTATGGTTGAAGCAGAAGTTTGGCAACCAATACTAGATGAATTAAGAGAGTATGATTTAGATTTTGCTAATCCTGGTCATAAAAGATTTGAGTATGCATTTATGCCAAAAATTAGACCAAGTAATCCATTTGGTTTACCTGGGTCAGTACAAGCAGATCAACTGCTCCAGGAAATTTACAGTGCTGTTGAAATAAATAAATTTCGTTTGCCAGAAGATATTTATAATGCAGCACAACCAGAAGCAATTAAACAAGCAGAGCTTGAGATAGTAGAGGGATACGAGCAAGACCTGGCAGATATGGCGCAAAAAAATCCTAGTCTTATGGCTGGCATATCAAGGTTTGGTGGCGCAATAGGTTCATCTGTATACGATCCTTATGTCATTGCTCCTATGGGTGGACCAATCAAAAGCCTATGGAAAACAATGTTGCAAAATGCAGTAGGCGGTGGGCTGTATGGTGCTGCATCAGAAATTGACGTTGCTAATTGGTTTAATAGTTTAAATAAAGATTACACGTTTGATCAGTTTGTTTTTAACGTAACATCTCAAGCTGCATTTGGTGCAGCATTGCCTGGCGTAATGTATGGTATTGGAAAAGGCGTTAAGCTTACATCGGAGATTGCTGGGCTAACAAATGCTCAAGCAAGAGAAGGCTGGGAAGCAATTAGAAGATCTAGGCCAGAAGCTATTCCAGAAGAAGATAATGCGTTGGCTAATGTGCTAGAGGTTTATGACGATGTAGAGCAAAGCAACCCATTATCAGGTGCAGATAATTTTGATGATGCACTAGCAAAAACTGAACATGAATTAAGAACTCTACAAGCGCAAGAGGCTATAAACACAGATCAAAAATTAACAATGCCAGAAGAGCCTGTTTCATTAGTAGATCCTGATGTTCTAACAGCTGATTTACCAAACCTCGATGGTAGGAAGTTTCGCTTCGAAGTGGATCAGTTAGAGGTCGATGCAAAGGTATTTCAGTTTAAATCTGGTGGCGATGAGTTAGGCGTTACTGAAAGATTGCTGGACATTGATGAATGGAATTATGACATAGCCAATGACATTATGGTGTTTGAAACCAGGGAAGGCCGTTTAATTATTGCTGATGGCCACCAAAGATTGGCGCTTGCTAAACGATTAATGGCTAAAGACCCAAGCTTAGATATAAAACTATATGGTGTCGTAAAGCGTGAAATTGATGGCTATGAGCCTAAAACTGTTATGCTAGATGCAGCTCTTAAAAATATTGCTGAAGCAACAAAAGCAGAAAGAGCAAATGTCATTATGGATGCTGCAAAAGTTTTAAAGATTGCACCGGAAAGATTAGAGGGTATACCGCCAAGATCTGCATTGTATAAAGTAATTCAAAATTTATTGAAACTTGATGATGCTGCTTTTGATCTGGTTGACCAGGGAATAATTAAAGAAAAATACGGCGCTTTAATTGGTGACATTATAGCAGATAAGGATTTGCACGTTTCAGCTGTTAAGGTATTAAAACAAACAGATCCTAAAACTATGGATGAAGCTGAATCTATTGTTAGGCAAGTAGAGGCCTCTCCAAAAGAAGTTACAGAGCAAGTTGATTTATTTGGTGAAGAGCTGATTACCGAAAGCTTATTTATTGAAAGAGCTAAAATTCTCCATCAGGCGTTAGTTAGAATAAGAAAAGACAAATCAACATTTGCAACAATTAATAAAAATGCCTCAAAGCTAGAAATAGAAGGCAATAAGATTGAACGTCAAGCTAATCAGAAAAGGGTACAGAACGATGAAAACGCCATTGCCTACCTCAATGCAGTCGCAAACCGCAAAGGGCCGCTCTCAGACGCTCTCAGCGCAGAAGCCAAAACAGCCAAAGAAACAGGCAATTATAGAGAGGCAGTCGATAGATTTATCGGACATATCAGACGATCAGTTGAACAAGGCGATTTTGACCGTGCAGCACGAAGTAATGTCACAAGCTCTTCTCAGCCTCCAAAGGAAATCAGCACGAGTAAAAGCGAACCGCAACAGGCAATTGATGAGTTCGATGAACCAGGCAGCGAAGCAGCCAGAGCAGAAACAGCAAACTTAAAAGACGATATATTTCCACAAACTGAAACTGAAGGAGTTAATTTATTAGCAAACCTTAAATTTTTACTTGGTACAAATCCAACAAGGGAACAAATAAATAATCATCCGGCAGTTTTAGATGCGATTAAAGAAATAAACTCTCGTCCAGAAACAATAAATGAAAGTAATTTTGGCACACCAGAATGGCATCAAAATAGAGTTTACAATATTGAAGGTGAAGAGGTTGTTGGAACAGAAGCCGCTCTTGTAAAATTTGAAGAACAAGCTGAGGCTTTAGCATATAAAGAACTTGGTTTAGCTCCAGGAACAATAGCCAGGAATAAAGAGCTTACCATTATTCTAGGCCCACCAGCTGCTGGGAAAAGCACTATTGCGAATGAGGTAGCTGTAGCTAACAGGTCTGCAATACTAGACAGTGATGAAATTAAAAAAACATTGCCAGAGTTTGAAGATGGCAAGGGAACTGGTGCCGTTCATGAGGAAAGTTCAAGACTAGCAAAAGCAGTGCAAAGTGATAATGATTGATCGTGGCACAAATATCACATTACCAAAAGTTGGTGAGAATGTATCTAGTATTCGCAATGTGGTATCACTATATAAAGAGAAGGGGTATAAAGTCCGATTGTTATTAATGGATGTTACTCCAGAAAATGCTATTAACAGGATGCTTGGTCGTTTTGTTAATACTGGCAGATATATTGATTTAAAATATTTAGATTTTGTTGGCACCAAACCAGGTGAAACATTTCGTATATTAAGAAAGGAAGGTGCAGCTGATGGCTACGCAAAAATCGACAACAATGGGGAGTTCGATGCCCCCAAAACAGTTTCAGAAATCTCAGGAAACAACCCCCTTAGAGGGTCTAGGTTTGATATTCAAGAGGGTAGAAGAGCAGAGCCAGGAGGTTTCAGACGACCTCAAAGTGATACTGAAAAAATTACGAGCAAAGAGGAAGTAGAGCAAGAGGTTAGTTATAATCCAGAGGAAGAAATATATGTAGACCTGGATGGCCAGGGCAATCTTACCTTAATGAAAGTAAAAGATGTTCTTGATCCAATCGAAAAAGAAGATGATTTTATTAAACAATTAGAGATATGTAAGTTATGAGCTTCGAGGCGTGTATACAAAATTCTGATATAACTGATCAGCAAAAATCTGAAACACAATTATTGTTTCGTCAGCTGCAAGATCATTACAGTACGCAAATGGGACCATCAGCTGCCAGGAGCAAAGCGGCAGCGGAAACTATATTAAGGCTCAAAAAGGCTTCATTAGAAAACAAAAGAAGAATTTTAAAACAAGTAGCTGCCCAGGCTCAACTTAGAATGAATATTGAAAACTTTATAGGTGACAATCCAAGCAACATAAAAGAAGCAGCTCTTGCATTTTTATCAGTTAGTGAAAAAGCCAGATCGAGAGGGCATAACTATATGAATGTTGAGCAGTTAGCCAATGTTATTCAAGGCCAGGCGCTTTCTCGTATGGACGATGTTTTAGTTGCTTTTAGGCGTAATTTTATAGGTAATACTAGAAACAAAGCTGGCCAGGAAGATTTTGTTAATGAACTATTTGGCAAAGATAGCGGAAAAAGTAGCGCAAAGGAATTAGTCCAGTCCTGGTATTCTGGCACTGAGTATCTCAGGTTAAGGGCTAATGCAGCTGGTGCAAACATCGGTAAAATAATAGATGAAGAAGGTAAAAACATATGGGGCTTACCTACTAGGCATGATGCTATTTCTGTTCGTGAAGTTACTTATGATGAGTGGGTTGATTTTATTATTGATCGAATTGATGTCAACAAAATGACCGACAGAAAAACAAACCTACCTTTCAAAGCTTTGTCAAAGACAGATAGTGAGGGTCGTGTTGATTTAGAGCTATCGCCTAATTTGAACAGTGCATTGTTAGAAATGTATAATTCTATAAAATTTGAAGGAACCAACAAACAGGATGCTGGTGCTTTTAGAGGTCCAGGATCGGTTGGCAACAAGTATGGTCATCATAGATTTCTAATATTTAAAGATGGTAAAAGCTGGCTAGAATATAATGAACGATTTGGCAGTGGTGAGCCATTTGACATTATGATGGGTCATATAAATAACCTATCGAGAGATATAGCCTTAATGGAAATATTTGGCCCTAACCCTAATGCTGGTGCTAGATATTTAGAGGACATTATAAGAAAAAATGCAGCACAATTAAAAGACGGAAAGCCAAGAAAAATACAAAAGCAAATAGAGGCACAAGAAACAGCTGCGTTAGCTAAATTTAATAATTTATACGATTGGGTTTCGGATAGAACGCAAGCACCAGTTAATGAAAAGTTTGCATACTATAGCCAGGGAATTAGAAACAATATTCACTCAGCATTTCTTGGATCAACATCTGTACTAGCATTTTATACGGATATGAACTTCCAAAGATTTGCAAGGAGCTTTGCTGGCTTGCCGCAAACAAAAGTTCTTAATGATTATCTAAGAATGTTAAACCCATTAAAAGCTAAAGAAAGAACTAGAATAGCTACCAGGATGGGCTTTATAGCTGATACTTGGATACAGCAAGCAGCTGGCCAGGCTCGATATGTAGGTGAGGTCAATGGCCCAGAGATATCAAAAAGAATATCAACCGCTGTTATGAACGCTTCACTGTTATCGCCCTGGACGCAAGCCGGACGCTTAGCTTTTGGCATGGAGTTTCTAGGGTATTTGGGTGACAATGTTTCAAAGCGATTTGATGACCTGGAACCTAAAATAAAAAATATGTTGCAAAGTTATCAAATAGGACCGGACAAGTGGGATATCATTAGATCAACAGATTTGCTTGAAGAAGAGGGAGCTGAATTTGTTTCAGCAAGAAAGATCGAAGAGCGAACAGATATTAATGAAGATCTTAGAAGAGATGTCGCTACTAACCTCATGCGTATGGTTCAATCAGAAACAGAGTTTGCAGTACCATCATCAAACATGAGAGGTAAAGCAGCGTTAGAGGGAACAGCACGCCCAGGCACTATTCAAGGTGAGTTTATAAAATCATTTGCTATGTATAAAATCTTTGGCGCTACACTGTTAAACACGCACCTATCCAGGGGATGGTATCAAAATAGTCTAAGCGGTAAAGCTGGTTATCTAGGCGCTTTTGTAATTTCATCTACGCTTATGGCAGCTTTAGCTATTCAAACAAAGGAAATGGCCAAAGGTAGAGATCCATTGCCAATGTTTGGAGGAGATCCAAAACAGTTACTTAAATTTTGGAGTTCTGCGATAATGGCTAGTGGTGGCCTATCTATCTATGCTGATTTTGTTTTCTCAAGAGATGCAACAGGCCGAAGCTCTTTATCAGAAACGGTAGCTGGCCCTCTCATTGGATTTGGTGGTGATGTTATAAACTTAACTGTTGTTAATGCTATTGAAGCGGCAACAGGTAAAGATACCAGGATTGCAAGTGAATCAATTAAATTTGTGCAAAAGTATATGCCTGGTTCTTCGATGTGGTATTGGAGAACAGCGCTCGAAAGAAATCTATTTGATCAGTTAAGATTATGGGCTGATCCAAAAACAAACAAAGATTTTAAAAGATTAAGAAGAAAACGAGATAGAGATTTTAATCAAAATTATTGGTGGGATTTAGGTGACAATAGGCCGACAAGAACGCCAGATCTATCAAAGATATTTGGCAATTAAAACAAGATATGGTATAAGACAAACAAATCGAAGGATTATATAGATGGCCGATATTCAAATAAGTAATGTTGCAAGGCGTGTTCAGTTTACTGGAAACACGACAACTGGTCCTTTTGCGTTTACTTTTAATATCTTAGCCGACAGTGATTTGGTTGTTATTAAGAACACAACAACGCTAACGTTGTCGGCTGATTATACGGTATCAACAAACGCTAATGGCACCGGATCAGTCACTCTTGGTTCAGCACTTGTGTCATCGGATATATTAACAATTATCGGTGGCAGAAACTTAGAGCGTACAACTGACTTTGTAACAGCTGGTGATTTGCTTGCTTCAAGCTTGAATGAACAGCTCGATAGCCTGGTCATTATGGCTCAACAGCTTGATGAAAAGGTTGGCCGAGCAATTATAGTTAATGCTGGCGATGAGTCCGTAAGCCTGGAGATGCCGACAAAAGATAATCGCAAGGGAACGGTGTTAGGTTTCAACGCAACAACAGGAGCGCCGGAAGCTGGGCCGACAATAGCAGATGTATCAACTGTTGCAGCAATAACAGCTGACATTTCAACACTGGCAGATATCGAGGACGGAACAACGGCAACCGATGCAATCTCTGGGTTGGCTGCAATAAAAGCAAATGTAACAACGGTTGCTGGTATTTCATCCAACGTAACTTCGGTTGCTAGTAACACCACAAACATTAACGCAGTTGCGGCTGATGCAACAGATATTGGAACAGTGGCCGGAGCAATTTCAAATGTGAATACTGTCGCTGGGATCTCAACTAGCGTGGCGGCTTGTGGTGGAATAAGTGCCGATATTACTGCCGTTGCTAATGATGCAACAGATATAGGCAACGTTGCCGGAAGTATAGCAAATATTAATTTGGTAGCTTCTAATATTAACTCAGGAGCATTAACTGCTATTAATGATTATGGCAGTGTTGCTAATGCAACCACATCTACAAATGATTATGGGAGTGTATAAATGGCTATACAAGTACAACTAAGGCGAGGCACAGCAGCGCAAAACAATGCGTTTACTGGTGCTATAGGTGAACTTAGTTTTGACACAACAGCTAATCAGGTTCGTATTCACGATGGATCAACGGCTGGTGGTTTTAAAATTGGTGTAGGAAACTTTCCGACTGGTACAAACAATGTTGTGTTAGGAAACACAGCTCTCGATAGTTTAGACTCTAGCAGTCCAGGCGGCAACAACACAGCGGTTGGACACGATGCGTTAACCGCAACTACAACTGGTGATGATTTAGTAGCGATTGGTAAAGATGCTCTAAAAGCAAATACAACAGCAAATAGTAATGTGGCTGTTGGTAGTGGTGCATTATCAACATCTACTACAGCAACAGATAATACTGCGGTTGGTTTTCAAGCTTTAAAGGCTAATGATTCTGGCGCAGATAATGTAGCTGTTGGTGATGAAGCTGGACATGATATTACATCAGGCAGCAGAAATACTATCTTAGGCTCTAAAGCTGGAGATGCTGCAACAACAACAGATGATACAACATTGGTCGGTTATGGTGCTGGCGGTGGTGCTGTTATGACAGGCCATGATAATGTTGCTGTTGGTGCAAATGCTTTTAGTGCAGCAACATCAGCACATAGCAATGTTATAGTGGGTAAAGATGCTGGGGTTGCATTAAGCTCTGGAAGCAAAAATGTTGCTATTGGTTATGAAGCATTAAAAACAGAAGATGGTGACGGTAATAATGTTGCTGTTGGTTATCAAGCTTTAAAAACTCTTAATGCTGGAGCAGATGGTAATAATACAGCTATTGGTTATGCAACAGGCAATACAATTTCAACAGGCACAGCAAATACCTTAATGGGTGCTTTTGCTGGAGATGCTCTTACGACAGGCTCTAACAATATAGCAATAGGTTATGAAGCATTATCAACTGAAGATGCAAACGGAAAAAATCTTGCTATTGGATATCAAGCACTTAAAACACTTGATGCTGGGGCAGACGGCTTTAATACTGTTATTGGCTATCAAGCTGGTACTTCAATGAACACTGGCACCGTCAATACGCTAATTGGTCATCAAGCTGGAGATGCACTAACTACTGGTAATAATAATGTAGCAATTGGACATGAAGCTCTAGGATCAGAAGTACAAGGCGATCAAAATACTGCTATTGGTGTGGGGGCTTTACAAAATCAAGCTAATTCTTCAGATGCAGATGTTATAAATACTGCTGTTGGGTTTAATGCTGGATTATCAATCACCACAGGCACAGAAAATACTGTAATGGGTGGCGAGGCTGGCGATGCTTTAACTGTAGGTAATGGAAATGTTGCTATTGGAGTTCAAGCATTAAGTGGTGATATAAACGGTAGTCGTTCTGTGGCTGTTGGTGCAACTGCCTTAAAAGTAACAGAAGCAGATGGAACCACCTCTAATAATGTTTATAATGTTGGTGTTGGATATGCTGCTGGGCTGGCGGTTACATCAGGATATTATAATACTTTAATAGGTGGCCTTGCTGGGAATGAGCTAACAACTGGTAATGGAAATATTTGTGTAGGTTATGATGCTGGCAATGATTTAACTAGCGGCTCTGATAATAATGTTTGTATTGGTCGTAATGCTGGTGATGGTTTAACAGCTAATGCTGATGACAATGTTATGATAGGTGTTAATTCAACAACACACTCTAGCGATTCTGGTAGGCAAATTGTAATAGGGTCAAGTATAGATAGTATTGGCGGTGGTTATATTACTCTTGGCAATAATAGTGATGGCAGAATATATAATTATCCTTCTTCAAACGCTACTTGGACACGGACATCAGACGAGCGCATAAAGAAAGATATTCAAACAAATACTGATTGCGGTTTAGCTTTTATTAATGATTTAAGAACTGTTACTTATAAATGGAAAGCTCCGTCTGAACATCCAGAAAACTTTTTAAGTTATGATGCAGAAAAAACTGAAGCAACACATACTGATAAAATGTATGGGCTTATTGCTCAAGAAGTAAAAACGGCAATGGATACCCATAGCATTACAGATTTTGCTGGATGGCATACTGCACAAGGTCATGGTGATCAACAGGGGGTTTCTTATGAAATGTTTGTTATGCCTTTGATTAAAGCAGTTCAAGAGTTAAGCGCAGAAGTTGAAACTCTCAAAACCAAGGTAGCAGCATTGGAAGCAGAATAATGGAAGATAAAACTATCACGATAGATGATACAGAATACAGCCTGGAAGATTTTACTGATGAGCAAAAAACATTGCTTCACCATGTGCAAGATCTCGATGCCAAGTTAGCCAGCGCTCGTTTTAACTTTGATCAGCTGACAGTTAGCCGCGAGGCTTTCGCTGAAAAGCTAGCTGCTTCCCTGGAAACAAAACTAGAAGCGGCTGAATAGGTGATGTGTGGATCTGCCCAAGGTTAACATAGCGGTTGCCGCAAGTGCGGTGGTAGCCATTGTTTCAACTGTGGGCGGTGGTATCTGGTACGCCAGCTCCCAGGCGTCAATCATTGAAGGGCTTACACAACAGGTTGAAACTCTTACTATTGAGAACAATGCAACGGATCGCACAAATCTCATTCGTGATGTGGAAGAAAACTCAGAACAAATAGCAGAAATTATAGAATATATAATTGAGGTTGAGGAAGATGGCGGTGACACAATCGATGAGATCTACACCACCCTTGATGATCTTGAGGAACAGATCTACTCAGAATTTGAGGACGTGTTTGAAACCCAAGAAGGGTTTATTCTACAGTTCAATCAGATCGTCAAGCTACAAGCCAGGGTAAAGACCCTGGAAAACACATTAGAATTTTTAGCAAGACGTCCCACACTGTCTGACGGTAGATAGTCATGGACCCCTTAATTCTTCTTGGGACCGTCAAGGGCGCAATTTCGGCCGGAAAATCGCTTTCATCTTTATCAAAAGAAATAGGTAATTTCTTTGACGCAACTGATGCAGCAAAAAAAAAGTTACAAAAAAAGGGCGTGTCTGGGAAAAATGTAAATGCGATTGCAATGGAGAGGTTTGCTAAACTTAGGCAAGCGGCTGAAGCCGAAGAGGAATTGAAAAAATTTATTTGTGAAAGCCTGGGGCCATCGCATTGGCAAACTCTTTTGAAGATACGCAGAGAGGTTTTGCAAGAAAAGCGCGAGGCAGAGGCTCAGGCGAGGCGTGACGCTATACAAAGGCAAGAGATAGCCATCACCGTAGTAGGAATAGTTGTGCTGCTCATATTCACGTTCGTTGGCTCTACGGCCTATTTACATTATATGGGCTGGCTAGACGTAAGGGATTATATACCGTGGTAATGCTGGCAATGCATCATTTATCTTACGCACTGGTTTGGTTTCATTTTATAAGCCATGACCATCTACAATATTATTATTTGGATACCTACCCTAATAAAAAAACTTGTTTGGTTGAGCGAGATAAAGCTAAAATTCTTGTCACAAGTAATGATATGATTATTGAGTGCATTAAGTTAGCGGATGCGGATAGTTGAAGTTAGGCAAAACAAATTTGTGTTGTATACAAAACAAGGAAAAGTTGTTATACAAACAAGTAATCTTTTAGTTGCCAGGAGATTGTTAAATGCCAAAAAAGAAATACGATCTAAACGACAACGGAAAAATAGATCCAGACGAGCGCGAAATAATGCTCGAGGACAGACGTAGGATCATGATCGATGCCGATGCCAAGCGTGACGCGCAACGTAGGATGGCCTGGTTCAGCCTAACAGGTATGCTGGTGTTTCCGTTTGGTGTTATATTCACTGAGTACATGGAGCTGCCGCAAGCCTCTGTAATGTTGGCAAGCATGAGTAATATTTATTATGTCAGTATCGCTGCGATTGTTGCAGCGTATTATGGTTTCACCAACTTGAGTAAAGAACAATGATTGGAATACTTCAAAGCGTAGCTGGGTTAGCTACAACTTACATCGATAGCAAGGCAAAGGTTAAAGCTGCTGAAGCTGAAACCAAAATGAAAATTGCAACTGGCGAGATCTCCTGGGAACAGGCAGCGATAGAGGCCAGCGCAGACTCTTGGAAAGATGAAGCCTGGACCCTATGCTTTATCGCTATTGTGCTGGGGAGCTTCGTGCCTTGGCTACAGCCGTATATGAAGCAAGGCTTTGAGAATCTCCAGGCTGCACCCCAGTGGTTTAGTTGGGCAATGTACGCCAGCATAGCGGCCTCTTTTGGTATAAGGACAATGAAAGGTTTTAGTGGTAAAAAATGAAAGAGAATTTTGAAAAATCATTAGAGATGTTATTGCATCACGAGGGGGGCTGGAGCTGGCATAGTGAAGATCCTGGGGGCATGACTAATTTCGGAGTAACGAAAAAAGTTTATGAGGCCTGGGTAGGTCGGGAAGTTTCTGAGCAAGAGATGAGAGATCTCACGCCGGAAAAGGTAGCTCCGATTTACAAGAAAAATTATTGGGATAAGTTAAGGGGTGATGATTTACCTGGTGGCCTGGACTTCGCAGCGTTTGATTGGGGAGTTAACAGCGGAACCGGACGTCCGGCAAAGGTTATGCAAAAGTACATTGGCGCTACCCAGGACGGTGCTATTGGTCCAAAGAGCCTGACGCTGATAGCTGAGAATGATCCAGGCAATATCATTCAATACTTGTATGAACAGCGACAGAAGTTTTACGAGGGTTTAAAAACCTTCGAAACTTTTGGTAAGGGTTGGACCAGGCGCAACCAGGAAACATTGAAAGCTGCCCTGGAGATGGCCAGTGAAACGTAAGTTTGCACCTGTTCCAAAGGATAAAAAGTCTGGCATACCTAAGAAGTATGTAAGCGGATCTAAAAATCCTGATGCTACCAGGCGTGAGATCCTTCGCACCAGGGCGCTTTACAAAATGGGTAAACTTACTCCGGCCATGATGGATCGGATCAGCAAGCAAAGGAGTAAAAGGTAATGGCTGCACCAGCAAAATATAAAAAAATGTTTGGCGCTTCTCGAGCAGAAAAGATATACAAGCGCGGCCTGGGTGCGTATTACTCAAGCGGTTCTAGGCCGAAGATGTCGGCTCATGCCTGGGCTGTTGCCAGGTTAAAGGCTCATGCGAAGGGCAAAGCAACAGTTAAAAAAGCAGACGGTGATTTATTTAGGAGTAGTTAAAATGCCAATGGGAAAAGGAACATATGGATCTAAAGTCGGTCGGCCATCAAAGGCTGCTAAGAAAGATCCTAAATTAAAAAAAGCAGCCATGAAAAAAATGATGGCTGCTCGTAGAAAGTAATTTGTTTTAAGATAGCCTGGGGCTTCGAGGGGTTCCCTTTGTTCTGCCATCCACAAACTTGATCTCATGTTTCTTGGCAATATTTTGAACATTCTGATATGAAACTCCAAGCTCTCGGCATACCTCAGCCTGGGAAAACCCATCCCTCGCTAATTGAAGGTAGGTATTTAAACCGTCCGGTGCTTTACTGATACCAGATCCGTTAGTGTTGCCTTCCTGGGTAGGCCAATCAATATTGTATTTATTAATTAGCTTGCTCATGTAGGTCAAAGAGATCTGTAGTTTCCTGGCTCCCTCGATCCTGGACAGTCCAAGCTTACCATACTTTGCAAGAAAAGCAGCTTTCTCTCTCTCTTGCTTGTCGATTAATTTTTGCCAAGTCATTATTTCACCTGTTTCTGTATTTTGTTCCAGGCAAACTCAAGCCCCTCTTTGCTTACATCGTCCAGGTCAAGTAAACCCTTCAAACCAATCTCAGCTGTATGCCTGGTTGTTTCGCCCAGCTTATCCAGGTTGTCAAAGTTAGCCAAGACAAGCTCGAGCTGAACCTTCTTAGATTTTTTCTTTTCCTGGTAAAATTTAAGAGTCTGCAACAATTCGGTGCTAAACATTCCAGCGGTGCTGAGAATATCTTTGAACTCCCCATTGTGCCATAGTAACCGCCAGCCCTCCTTTGGCTCCTCTTGCAATGGCTCCTGGGGCTGCACACTCATGTCAATTTCAGGTTTCTTTTTCTTTGGCTTTTCCTCCGGTGCATCTGGCAGATCCTCGCCCTGGTAAATGTATAAACCTAAACCGTGCATCGCTATTGCTTTCACAAAGCAGCGCATCCTGGCATCATTGATCGCTCGAGCGTCTGGGTTTTTGATGGCTCGGTTCATGTTATCCATAACAGCAAGCCACATTGTATGCGTGACTCCATCGATTGTGACACTGCATCGAACCTCTCGAGTGTTGTCTGGATAAACAAGATCCTCAAGTAATTCATAAGTTGCGCTCTTCACACTGTTTTGAACGTGCTTCCAGGCATCCGCCCAGGACAAGTAATCGAACTTGCCCTTTTTTTCTTTATCGTCATTTACATTTAAAGACGAAAGAGTTTGCCAAGTTTTATTCATTTTAACCTCACATTAATTGATTGATTTCCTGTTTTAGGCCTAGCCCCTGGTACTGGTTCGCCAGCGTCCAGGATCTTTTTGATTGCCTGGATATCTGGTTTGGTTGTTGTTATTTTTAGCTGACTTGGTACTTGGGCCTCGTCAGTTATCTCGACAGACCAGCGCGGTTTCGTGACGCTGACAGTTGCCAGGGCATGAGGCACTTTCTTTTGACCCATTGCCCCTAGCAGCTGCAACATTACTTGCCTGGTTGCATCTTGCCTGGCGGTCAGTGTGCTTACACGTTTTCGATATAGATCGATCAACTCTTTGACCGCTTTCTCCTGGGCTTTCAGCTCCTGGTCTTGCTGGATTAGTTTGCCCAGAACATCCATTGCGTCTGTTTCACCGTCAAGAGTGTCCAGAAACGTGTCCTCATCATCTCCACACATCTCTCGGATGCTATCAGACATACGCCTGATTTCTTCGTAGTTAATAAACATATTGCCATCCCTTCTCTGTTATTTGCCATACGATCTCAGTGTTGCCAAACTCATTCTTGCGCCTAGTTTCTGTGTCAAGAATACAATTTAATTCTTGCAATTCAGTAAGCCTTGGCCTTACGCTGAGAATAGATAGCCCGAGGTTCTTTGCAAGCTCACTGCCTGTCCTTGCTTCTCCGCACTGTGCAAGGCCGCAAAGTATCTGTAGCCTCCTCCCGGCTACCCTCGGAGCCACCTTGTGCGCTGCCGCAACTTCGGTATTCGGTCCGTTGCGGTGGTGCATTTTTTTTATTTCTACCTGGTCAATCATTTGCCTTCCTTCCATTTGTCATAACCTTTATTCATTGCGTCTACTGCGTTGCTGATTACCCTGTTTTCCATAGCAGTTTGATGGCTCAAAAACTCATCAGCCATAATGTCCAAACAATGACTATGTAACGCTTGAGTAACAGTTAATAATTGGTTTTCAGTCAGTTCGACTTTAATCTTTTTAGCCATCTTCTTCCTCGTCTAAATCAAAAAATCTCATAACTATTTCATCTGGGTCTTGCTCAAAGTCTGTGAGCCGTTCACAATCTACTTTAGTTTCTTTTATGGCGCTGTGGATAAGCGCAATCAATTCATCAGCTGTCATGCTAAAACTCCAGCTATTATTAACCATAAGTAAAGTGTGCCAAACAAGCACACTCCACCAACTACTGCTTCGATCCAATCTCTCATTGGTCCTCCTCTACTTCTGATATTGCTATGAAACATTCACTGAACTCTTGTTGAGCAAGCAGCTCGTTCTGTTTCTTCAAGGCATCCTGGCGAGTCTGAAACTCGCCTATTGTCCTGGCTCCATGTTCACAAAGTTTATAAACGATATATTTCAATGTGCCTCCGTTATATTAATTGATAGGGTTTATCCCATTTGCCGATGTTGATACTCATGAAGTAAGCGCTATCGAAGTAGTCGGTCATGATATCATCATTGTTATAGTACAAGGTGCCTCGCATTGCGTCCCTCAACTCATTCAAGAACTGATCAGCAATGTGAAGTGTGTTGCCATGCTGAACTGTCATTGCTCCAGTTTCACAATCCTGGCTTACCGCCCTGTCATCAGCGTATCGGTATGGGTTCTCCTGGTAAGATCCCTCGATGGGGTGGAAGGTTCTTCCTGTCCATTCGCTATGTTCTTTACCTTCCTTGTTAGCCTTGCCAATGAAATCGATTGGCCCCTGGCTGATTGTTACGCACAGCATGGTGCGGTTCGGAGTAGAAATAGATCCTTTGCATCCGTATTTTTTCAACACGTTGTTGATACCTGGTGCAAGTTGTCTTTTCATTTCCTGGTCAATGTATGCCATGTTATATTTCCTCCTGGTCGTACTTGTTGTGCCACTGGGCGCAAGCGGCTGCATCTGAAAGGTTGGTCAACCTTCTGCCCTGGAACCAAGTCCAAGTGTTTCCGGTGGTCGCATGGACAACCTGGTATTCCATGTTGCCTACATGGTGGACCTGGTATTCTCCGCAGCTGTATTTGTAATCAGCTGCAAAGTTTTTTTCGTGATTGTTTTTCATGATATCGTACAAGCTAACTTGCTTGGTTTCTGCAATCAGATCCTCAAGGTCAGTCTGTCTTTCGCCTGGGCCTCGAGCTTCTACCTGGTCAAACAAGTCTTGTGTCATTTTGACTCCTAAACAATTAACTTACAACTTGAAGGTAATACTGATACCGGATAGTGTCAAGTGGTGTCACATAGAAAAAGGTAAAAAAAATGGTCAAGCGCAAGCAAGTCATTGAAAACAATGAAAACTTAATTAATTTTACCACCAGGATTTCAAGTCGAATAAAGAAAAAGCTGGTCGAGTATTCAGAAAAACATGGCCAATCCCAGGCAATGGTTATCAGTGAATTGATTGATCATCACCTACCAGGTCAAAAAAAACCAGATATTTCTCTGGCTCCAGCTCCGTACCAGGAAGAGGACACAACAGCTGAACGCCTGGCTTCCAGGGATGAGATGGTAAACTGGATTCGATCGCATGAGGATTGATGTCTGGATGACAGGTCAACCGATCGGAAAAGGTCGGCCCAGGTTTACCAGGCAAGGCAGAGCATACACACCGACAAAAACCAGGGATTATGAGAAACGCCTGGCAGCAATCGCCAGCGATAAAATGGTTGAGCTTGGCCTCGATCCAATCACTGCGCCTTGCAAGGTTCATGTACTGGCACAGTTCGAAGTACCCAAATCATGGTCCAGGAAGCGCACAGAAGCCGCCTGGAGAGCCGAAGTGTTCCCTGGTAGGCCGGATATTGATAATGTCATTAAGATCGCCCTGGACGCTCTCAATGGCGTTATGTTCGAGGATGATGCCCAGGTGTACCAGGTAACAGCCACAAAGAAGTACGGAGATCCAATGATCCTGATAACGATAGAGTGGGAAAATGAGTAATAAAAAATCAAAAAAGAAACCACATCCAAAAAATACTTACAGAAACGCTTTCGAAAGAAGGTATCGAGAGGTTGATTTTAAAAAGGATGATTGGATGCTGGAGGTTCTTAAAATTTGCAAAAAACGGTTAGAACGCAATTCTGACGATTTTCAAGCCAGGTTCGATGTTGGGTTAATTAAAATTTGTTACGACTTTAGCAAAGAGATAGATCAACGGTTTAAAAAAAGTAATGCTACCACCAAAAGCTAAAAACCAGGATCTTCGAAACTACTCAGTGATTCCTATCCAGGCAGCAATGGACAAGCAGCTGCATGGTACAGCTGCGCTCTCTCTCCTGGTGGTTATCTGTACCTACACCGATCAGCTGGGCGTCACCTGGGTAAGCCAGGACAGATTGGCTGTTGACCTGGGCGTATCGAGAACAGCTATCGCCAAACAAATGAGAAGGCTGCGCGACCTGGGATACATCGTCTACGCTAAAAAGAGATCCAAGTATCAAAAGACAACCAGTGTAAGAGTTGTATTTCCAACAGCTCCCCAGAACGAACAGGAAGCGAAAGCAAACCTTACAGCTACATCACAGATTGCCCTGGAAGAAACAAGACAAGCAGCTGCCCAGGAACAGAAACAACAATTCATCAAGACATATAAACTTAATAAAAAGCCTGTGGATAACTCTAGCACCTGTGACCCCCAGAGGTCACACCTACCTGTGACTTCCAGAGGTCACACAGAACGTGACAATAGAACGTATATAAATAATAATATATATAATGATGCTAGACGCTTTTCTGCATTGTTTTTGAAGATTTGTAATGAATATGGAACTCCCAGGAATGTTAATGAAAAGGATATCCAGGTAATTGCCAGGTGGATTAGGGAAGGCCTGACAATGCAAGCCTGGTCTGAAATACTAACAAACCATGCTACATATTGCTATAAGAATAGGAGGGATCTTGCCAGGGGAATAGGATACTTTCAGATTCCAGTATCGAAAGCCTTGGGCAGATCGAGCAGCGCCCAGGCTAACCAGGTCATGCGAAACGTTGTGAAGAATACCAGGATATAATGCTATTTAAGTACCGATATGATACAAACATACTACCCAAAACAGCTAAGTCATTGATAACATTACATAACANAGTTAACATAATATACATTATGCGAAAAGCCTGGCCAAAATCAAAAAAACACCACCCTTGCCCCCCCTG
>FUFK010016955.1_pt1 | contig 35278 bp, 35 predicted proteins | sample 1021851 | NCBI WGS metagenome assembly FUFK01 (sample SAMEA51879418, study PRJEB19060) | metagenome | reverse complement strand
TCGTTGCGATCGCTCCGATCGTTGCGATCGCTCCGATCGTTGCGATCGCTCCGATCGTTGCGGTCGTTACGGTCGTTGCGAGAAGGTCCTTCGGAGGACTCCGACGAGCCCCCTCCATCGGCCTTCGAGGCCGTGCTGGCGGAGTCTTGTGTGTCCGCGGAGCCTGCACTATCGGGGGACCCGGCGTCGCGCGTCGCAGAACGCGAACCTCGCCGCGGGGCACCGCCTTGCTGTTGCCGCTCACTGATGGCGGCAATGAGCTCCTGCTTGCGCATGCCACTCGAGCCGGTGATTCCCAGTTGCTGGGCGAGTTGCTTGAGCTCGGGCAGAAGCATCGAGGCGAGGCTGCTGCCTCGATCGGCAGTGCTCGTTGTTGTTTCGGTCATATTTTCCTTCGACTGTGCTGATGTTCTTTCGGTCAGCGGAAACGTGAACTGTCGGCACCCGTGACGTCACCGACAACGGGGCCGCCTCGCAAGCCTGGGCTCGAACCCCGAGGAAAACATCCCGGGCGGGAAACAAACCGTGGGTTCACCTGCTGCACGCTCGGTGCAGGAAGTCCAACATCGGACCTTTGAGGCGTTACGACTGTAGCACCGCACACTTACGGGGAGTCAATAGGGCACTCCCGCGCGCCCACCTCACTGATCGCGAGGTCGTGCACACGCCAGCGGCTCGCATCTTTCTGCGCAGCACCACTCAGGCTCGCAACCGTGTCGTGCATTCGCCCGAAATCCTCCGCGCGGTCGGTGACGGCGATGACCGAGGGGCCGGCGCCAGAGATCGCGGCAGGTACCCCTGCCGCACGCAAGGACGCCACCAACGCGGAGGCCTCCGGATATGCATCTGAACGCGCAGGCTGGTGCAGCCGATCGGACATCGCCTCCCACAGCAGATCCGGTTGTCGGGTCATGGCGTGGACGAGCAGCGCCGAGCGGCTCACGTTGTGAACGGCGTCCGCATACGACACCGATGCGGGAAGGACACGGCGCGCATCCAATGTCGGGAGCGTCTCAGTCGGGACGGCGAGCACCGCGCGCAGGTCAGGGTGCGCATTCATGCGAACACATCCCGGGGAACCGGCGTCGTCGAGCCAGGCGATCGTGAAGCCGCCGTGCAACGCCGCCGACAAGTTGTCCGGGTGACTCTCCATCGTCGTCGCGAGTGACAACAACTCCTCGTCGGACATAGCGATGCCCGATTCCTCCGCCACCATGGCGCGCGCAAGAACCATTCCACCGATGATCGCAGCCGCTGACGAGCCCAACCCGCGTCCGTGCGGAATCGCGTTACGGCAGCGAAGCACGAAACCGGTCGGTTGCTGGCCCATGGCCGCGAAGGCTGTGCGCATGGCCGCGACGACCAGGTGCTGCTCATCGCGGGGAACCTCGTCGGCGCCTTCGCCCGCTACTTCGACCAAGACCCCCTCGTCGTCGGTCACCATCGCGATCAACTCGTCGTACACCGCGAGTGCCAGACCGGCGGAATCGAACCCCGGTCCGACGTTCGCGCTGCTCGCGGGAACAAGTACCCGCACCGCTTCCGATCGAAAGGCGGTCATTAGTCCGCCAAACCCAACGCCTGGGCCGCAGCCGTGGGATCGACGGGAACCACGACCGGATCCGGCGCCGACTCCAGAGCCCACTGCGGGTCCTTCAGTCCGTTGCCCGTCAATGTCGCAACGATCACCTGACCCGAATCGAGACCACCCTGGCTCTTGACCTTCAGCAGACCCGCGACACCGGCGGCGCTTGACGGTTCGCAGAACAGCCCTTCGGTCGATGCCAGCAATCGATAGGCACTCAGAATCTCGTCGTCGGTCACCGAATCGATCAGCCCGTCGGATTCGTCGCGTGCGGCGATGGCCGCGTCCCACGACGCGGGGTTGCCGATGCGGATAGCCGTCGCGATGGTTTCCGGCGAGGTCACCGGTGAGCCCTGCACCAACGGTGCCGCGCCCGCCGCCTGGAACCCCCACAGGCGCGGGCAGGAATCACTCACACCGTCGGCCTTGTACTCGGTGTAGCCACGCCAGTACGCGGTGATGTTGCCCGCGTTGCCCACCGGGAGTGCGTGAATATCGGGCGCACGCCCCAACTGATCGACGATTTCGAAACTGGCCGTCTTCTGGCCCTCGATGCGCACCGGATTCACACTGTTGACGAGCGCGACGGGATATGAGTCCGACACTTCCCGGGCAACCGTCAGGCAGTCGTCGAAGTTTCCATCCACCTGCAACAACGTCGCTCCGTGCACGATCGCCTGCGCCAACTTGCCCATGGCGATCTTGCCCTGGGGCACCAGCACCGCACTCACCATGCCGGCCTTGACGGCGTACGCCGACGCACTCGCCGAGGTGTTGCCGGTCGACGCGCAGATCACCGCCCGGGCGCCATCTTCCGCGGCCTTGCTGATGGCCATCGTCATCCCGCGGTCCTTGAACGACCCAGTTGGGTTGGCACCTTCGAACTTCAGCCACACCTCGCATTCGAGCGTTTCACTAAGCGAGCACGCGTACACCAGGGGCGTGCCACCTTCCCGCAGTGACACCACGGGCGTTTTCTTGCTCACCGGCAGTCGGTCGCGGTACTCCTCGATCACTCCGCGCCACTGATGTGCACCAGTCACGGCTGCTCTTCCCCCTCGACGCGCATCACACCGACAACGCGGCGCACCGTGTCCAGTCCACGCAATTGCTCGACGGTCGCCTCGAGTGCGGCGTCCGTGGCCAGATGCGTGCGAACGACAAGCCCGGCATCGTCACCGTGACCCTCTTGGTGGACCACCTGAATGCTCACGCCGTTTTCGGCGAAGGCAGTCGCGACACTGGCGAGGACACCGGGACGGTCGGCGACATCGAGGTTCACGTAGTACTCGGTGTAGGCGCGCCCGATTGGCAGCACGGGCAGTGCCGTGTACGTACTCTCCCCCGGCCCCCGACTGCCGCTCACCCGGTTCCGCGCGGCAGCAACGAGATCCCCGAGCACAGCACTCGCGGTGGGGTGGCCGCCGGCACCACGTCCGTAGAACATCAGTTGACCGGCCGCGTCGGCTTCGACGAAAACCGCGTTGAACGATTCACGGACCGCGGCCAGTGGATGGGTACGCGGCAGCATGGTCGGGTGCACTCGGACGATCACGCCAGAGTCTTCGGAGTCATCGATCTTCTCGGCGATNGCGAGCAACTTGATCACAAAACCCATATCCCGTGCGGCCGCCATATCGTCGGCCGTCACATCGGCGATCCCCTCGACGTGCACATCAGCCAACGTCACTCGCGTATGGAAGGCCAATTCGGCCAGGATCGCGGCCTTCGCCGCGGCGTCATGGCCGTCCACGTCCAGCGACGGATCGGATTCCAAGTATCCGAGGGCGTCGGCCTCGGCGAAAACGTCGGCGTACTCCACGCCCTCCTCGTCCATCTTGGTGAGCATGAAGTTGGTGGTGCCGTTGACGATGCCCATGACTTTGCGGACACGATCACCAGCCAGTGACTCTCGCAAGGGGCGCAACAGTGGAATAGCTCCCGCAACCGAGGCTTCGAAAGACAAATCAACCTCGTGTTGCTCAGCCGCTTTGAACAGACGGGCGCCGTCTTCGGCCAGCAGCGCCTTGTTCGCAGTCACGACGCTCGAACCCGCCGCCATGGCTGCCAGGATGCATTCGCGCGCAGTTTCTATTCCCCCCATGAGCTCCACGACGATGTCGACCCCGGATGAGGCGACGGCAACGGCGTCGTCGGTGATCAGCTCAGAAGGAATACCCGGCCGAGCCTTGCTGGCGTCCCGAACGGCAACCGCCGTGAGCCTCACAGGAGCTCCGATGCGTTCGCGAAAATCCTCGGCGTGCTCGGTGAGCAGCTCCACGACCGAGGTGCCGACGGTTCCGCCCCCGAGGAGGGCAACCGTTACCTCTTCACGTGCCATGACCGCTCCCTGTCTCCTTCGTGCTCGTCCTCGTTGCGTGCGTTCGGCTCGCCATCGCCCCGGTCAGGCGTGCGTATCGAGACCGAGCAGGTCGTCCATCGTTTCACGTCGGATGATCGTTGATGATGTGCCGTCGCGAACCCCGACCACCCCTGGACGAGTGAGGTAGTTGTAGTTCGACGCCATGGACCGGCAGTAGGCACCCGTGGCCGCGACAGCCAGCAGGTCGCCGGGAGCCAAGTCTTCGGGAAGCCATGCATCACGAACGACCACATCACCCGATTCGCAATGCTTGCCCACGACCCNGCACAACATCGGCGGAGCCGAGGAGGAGCGAGAGGCGAGTCGGACGCTGTATTCGGCGCCATAGAGGGCAGTTCTGATGTTGTCGCTCATGCCGCCGTCGACAGATACGTAGGTGCGGAAGACGCCGCTATCAAGTTCTACTGGCTTAATCGTCCCGACTTCGTAGAGGGTTATTCCCGCCGGTCCGACGATCGCTCGGCCGGGCTCGAACGCCAACGTCGGCTCGTCGATTCCCGCGTCGGAGCACGCTCGCGACACTATTCGCCCGATCTGCGCTGCCATGTCCGCGACGTTGATCGGATCGTCGCTGTCCACGTACGCGATACCCATGCCGCCCCCGAGGTTGAGTTCGGCGATGTCGATTCCTTGTTCCTCGTGCAGTCGCTGGGCGAGCGCGACGATGCGACCCGCGGCCACCTCGAACCCGGACGAGTCGAAAATCTGAGAGCCGATGTGCGAGTGCAGACCCACCAGCGAAAGGCTCGGCAACTTCGCGATTCTGCGAGCGGCCTCTTCTGCGGCGCCCGTTTCCGCCGACAGACCGAACTTCTGGTCTTCGTGAGCGGTGGCGATGAATTCGTGCGTGTGCGCTTCGACGCCCACCGTCGCGCGCACCATCACCGGTTGGACGACTCCCGCGTCGGCAGCGGCGCTGGCGACCCGTGCGATCTCCTCGAAAGAGTCCACGACGATGCGACCGACGCCGTACTCNATGGCNGCCGTGATCTCNGCCATCGACTTGTTGTTGCCGTGCATCAGCANNGCNTCGCCCGGAACNCCTGCGCGAACCGCNACNGCGAGNTCTCCGCCACTGGCTACGTCTATGCCGAGACCTTCCTCGAACACCCACCGGGCAACGGCCACCGACAAGAAGGCCTTGGCCGCGTAATAGACCCGCGACGCTCCCGCCTGGCGATACGCCGACGCGTATTCCCGGGCCCGCGACCGCAGGTCCACTTCGTCGAGGACGTACACCGGCGAACCGTGATCGGCGGCGATGTCCCGGACATCGACCCCACCGATCGTCATGGCGCCATCGGCGCCGCGAGAACAGTGACGGGGCCAGACCGATTCGGCCAGAGCGTCGACCGCTTCGGCCGTGGGGGCCGCGACCATCGCCCCGGGATCAGTGACAAGGTCACCGTGCCGAGGGCCTGCCGGATGCGCGCGCATTGGTCAAGGCTAGGGCAGCGCGCCCCGCCCGCTCCGACGCCTGCGCTACATGCGCTCGGGGGCGCTGACTCCGAGCAGATCCAGCCCGTTGGCCAGCACTTGACGAGCCGCCGCACACAACCACAATCGAGATATGTGAAGCGGCTGGACGTCTTCCTCTCCCCGGGGCAGCACCCAGCACACGTCGTAGAACCGGTGATAGTCGGTGGCCATCTCTTCCAGATAGCGCGCCACCCGGTGGGGTTCGCGCAATTCAGCAGCGCTGGCCACGATCCGCGGGTATTCCGCCAAACGGCCGAGGAGTTCGATCTCCCGTTCATGCGTTAGGCATCCAGGGTCGAATTCCGCTTCACGCCATTCGATGCCCAGTTCTCGGGCATTTCTCAAGACAGAGGAAATCCGCGCATGTGCGTACTGAACGTAGAAGACCGGGTTGTCGTTGGTCTGTCGGGTGATCGTTTCCAGATCGAGGGTTAACGGGGAATCTGCCGGGTAGCGGATGAGCGTGTAGCGGGCGGCGTCGACACCCACTTCCTCGACCAACTCCTCCAGGGTGACGATGTTGCCCGCGCGTTTGGACAACTTGACCTCGAGTCCGCCACGCGTGATCTTCACAAGTTGGCCGATGAGGACCTCGATATCGGCATCCATGTCGTCTCCTGCGCACGCGGCCACCGCGCGCAATCGGTTGACGTATCCGTGGTGATCGGCACCAAGAAGGTAGATGTTCACGTCGAAACCGCGGGCGCGCTTGTCGACGTAGTAGGCGGTATCTGAGGCGAAATAGGTGTACTCGCCGTCGGCCTTGACGAGCACGCGATCCTTATCGTCACCAAAATCGGTCGTGCGCAGCCAGACGGCGCCATCCTCCTCGAAGACATGGCCTTGTTCCCGTAGCCGCTTCAGCCCCCGCTCCACTGCGGCCGACCCGTGCAGCTCCTGTTCTGACGCCCACACATCGAAGTGCGTGCGGAAGAGATCGAGAACCTGCTGCTGCTGTCGCAACTGTCGGGCATAGGCCGCTTCACGAAAAGCGACGAGTTGATCATCGCGCGGCAGGGAAAGGATGTCCGGATCCTCCGCGACGATCGCCGCAGCGAGATCGACCACGTAGCCACCGTGGTACCCGTCTTCTGGCACGGGTTCGCCATGAGCGCTGGCCATCACCGACGCGCCGAACCTATCCATCTGCACGCCGCGATCGTTGATATAGAACTCGCGAGCGACGTCCGCACCGGCTGCGCGAAGGACCCGCGCGATCGCATCACCCACGGCGGCCCACCGCGTGTGCCCGAGGTGAAGCGGTCCCGTCGGGTTCGCGGAGATGAATTCGACGTTGACCTTTGTGCCAGCGAGGGCTTCCCCCACCCCGTAATCAGGTCCCGCCTCCACGACCGTGCGGGCAACTTCCGCGTGGGAAGCGGCCTCCAGAGTGATGTTCACGAAGCCGGGCCCAGCGACGTCCACCTGAGCGATTCCCGCGTAGCCACCGAGCTCAGACGCCAACGCCTCGGCTATCTCCCGCGGTGGACGTTGCACCCGCTTGGCCAGCACCATCGCCACGTTCGTGGCGTAGTCGCCATGCTCACGACTCTTGGGGCGCTCGACCACGATCTCGGCCTCGGAGGCATCCACATCCCCTGAGCCAAGACCGTCCAGGGCGATGTTCAGTGACCCGGCTATTGCTGCCCGCAACTCGTCGATGGTCACCGCGCGAGCGTAGCGACGCAGCGGTGTGGTTATGCTCACGGTAGGCAAGGCCCGATCAGCACCATTGTTCACACCGCGCCGCCAGCCAGGCAGCGTTGCAGTTTCTGAGCACGCGCACAGATTCCGGACGAAGGTTTGAACGGCTAGCCCGCGGCGGGCGAGGTGTCCGGCGCGAAACTTCGTGCAAGGAGAATGTGCAACATGGCTCAAGGAACCGTGAAGTGGTTCAACTCAGAAAAGGGCTACGGCTTCATCGCCCAGGCCGACGGCGGACCGGATGTGTTCGTCCACTACTCAGCGATCGAGGCTGACGGCTATCGCTCGCTCGAGGAGAACCAGGTCGTCGAATTCGACATCACCCAAGGACCTAAGGGTCCGCAGGCAGACAAGGTTCGCCCCTCGTAGCGACATCTCGTCGACTTCTCATCGAGGGCCCCACCGATCATGGTGGGGCCCTCGATGCTTGTCAGAGTCTCGTCCGGCACACTGACAACATGGCCGACGACGACATCGAGCGCCTCCTGCGCGAGGTGAACGCGGTCAATTCCGGAAGCACTTCCCGCGGATCCTCGGACGTCGAGCCGGCAACGTCGAAGGCGGTTGAGTCGGCGGGACAGTCCTCCACCGGCGGCCGGGTTGCTTTCGCTGTCGGCGCCAGCCTCGTCTTCGGCGCCGCCGGCTGGTTCTTCGGACTCCTCATGCCTTTTGTCGGCTCCTTCTCCTGCGGAGTCGGGGCCGCACTCGGATCGCTGGTGACCGGCCTGGTCGCCGGGCCCCCGCGCTGGTTCTCCTCCTGACGGGCACGTCGACGCCGACCGCGACGCAACAGCGGAGTTCGCCCTACGAGGTGTCCGAGGTCTTGACGCCATCGCTCGATTCGGCACCGAATGTCGACGCAACGGGTGCGAAGACTCCCGCGAGCCACGACGGCATCGAGACCGGTGCCGGACGAGGTGGCTCGTCGATACCTGCCCGCTGAGCTTCGATCGCAGCCCCGATCAAGATTCCCATGAAGACGAGGTAGAACCAGAGCATCAGCACGATCGGCGTACCGAAAGCAACGACNGCGGCNCCGACCGTGTTGGACAGCGACGTGTANAGACCGAAGACCGCGCTCGAGCCCAGCATCCACACGGTGGCAACCAGCACCCCCCACGAACGAATCCGAATTCGTGTCGGCACGTCCGGCAAAAGCGCGATGATCAAACCGCACACCACGTAGGCCACGACTGCGAGCGCTACCCAATTCACGACCCGCACACTCACCAAGCCAAGGAATTCCGATAGCCCGAGTTCGGCCAAGATCCGAGGGAGCAACTGAAGAACGAGCAANAGAACAACNACGACGATCATTCCCCCGAGCGCCACGATGGCGGAGATGCCACGGTCGACGAATCCGTGGATGCGTTCGGGTTGACCGAACAGTCGCGTCAATGTTGCACGCAGCCCGTAAACCACCCGCGAGGACACGTACACCGCGACGATGATGGATATGACCGTGGTGATGGTGAAGGCACTCGAGGAGCCCTTGTCGGCCAGTTCCACCAGTGCCGCCGTCGTCGGTTGCAGGGCCTGCAGGGTTTCCGGGCTTCTATCGAAAACACCTTCGATAGCCGATTGCACCTGATCGGTCGTCAAGAAGGCGCCGGCGATGGCACCGATCGCCAGCGCGGTTGGGGCGAGGGCGAAGAAGGTGAAGAACGACAGGCCCCCCGCNACNATGCTTCCGCCCACGGCGGCATAGCGAAGAAGGACCGTGCGACCGAACTCGATAAGCGCCTTCAGCCGTGACACCAGCACATCATGGCGCACTCGTTCGCTGATAACCTGACGCTCCCCCAGCCCCCGTAGCTCAGGGGATAGAGCGCCGGTTTCCGGTACCGAAGGCCGCAGGTTCGAATCCTGCCGGGGGCGCATGTCGACCCAAACATCTCCGCGTTTCGCGCGCGTNGANTCGGGTNTTTACCCCACCATCGTGGCGGTNTTCGTCGCACTGCTGCTCATCTCCAACATCGGGGCGGTCAAGCTCATCGCCTTCGGGCCACTGATCACCGACGGAGGGGCNTTCCTNTTCCCGCTGGTGTACGTCGTCGGCGACGTACTCGCGGAGGTGTACGGGTGGAAGGCGGCTCGCCGCGCCATCATCATCGCGTTCGTCATGGGTGCGTTGGCCGCTGTGACCTTCTACCTGGTTCAGATCTCACCCCCAGCCGACGGTTGGGAAAATCAGGAGGCCTTCGAGGCGGTTCTCGGCTTCGTTCCGCGAATCGTGCTGGCCAGCGTCTTGGGCTTCCTCGTCGGTCAACTTCTCAACGCTTATGTGCTGGTGTGGATCAAGCGCAAGACGCAAGAACGCAGACTCTGGGCTCGCCTGATGGGCTCTACCGTGGTGGGCGAGTTCGCGGACACCGTGGTCTTCTGCACCATCGCCTTCTACGGGGTCATCACCGGCGGCGACTTCGTGACCTACGTGATCGTTGGCTTCGTCTACAAGACCACGGTGGAAATCGTGCTTCTGCCGATCACCTATCGCATCATCGCTTACGTCAAGAAGCGTGAGCCCACGTACGAGTTGGAGTCGGCGGCCTAGCCGTCGGCCTGACTGCCGGCGTGACTGCCGGCGTGACTGCCGGCTGAACCGTCGTTCGCATAGCCCCCGAGGAACTCTTCGCGGTAGGCAGGGAAATCTCCCGACTCGATGGCGACGCGAATGTTATCGACCAGGTTCACGATGAAGTGCTGGTTGTGAATGGTGGCGAGTGTTGACGCGATCGACTCCTTGGCCTTGAAGGCGTGGTGGAGATAGGCGCGCGTGAAGTTCTGACAGGTGTAACAGGTGCAGCCCTCCTCGATAGGCGCGAAGGTTCGCCGATTAATGCTGGCCGTCACGTTGAAGCGCCCACGCGAGGTGTACAGGGCAGCGTTTCGCGCGACCCGCGCCGGCGATACGCAATCGAAGGTATCGGCACCCGAGGCAATAGCCGTGAAGAAGTCCTGCGGCTCACCGATACCGAGAAGGTGACGCGGCTTTCCTTCGGGCAATTCCTCGCACACCCAACGCACGATGTCCGCCATCCGCTCTTTCTCTATGGCACCACCGATGCCAAACCCGTCGAACGGCAATGCGGCGATATCTGAAGCGGCCTGACGGCGCAGGTCCTCGTACTGCGCGCCCTGGATGACGCCGAAGAGAGCCTGATACGCCCGCTCTGGTCGATCGGTCGTGATCCGTCGATGCTCCGCGATGCACCGCTGAGCCCATTCGAGAGTTCTGCGCAGTGCCACCTGTTGATAGTCGCGGGAGTTCATCAGCGTGGTGCACTCGTCGAACGCAAAGATGATGTCGGCCCCTAGGGCATGCTGAACCTGCATCGAGACTTCCGCCGTGAATCGGTGGCGAGACCCGTCAAGGTGCGAGGTAAAGGTCACTCCGTCGTCGTCCACGTGAGCGAGTCGGTCCTTACCCGGTGCGACAACATCGTCGACCGTACGGTCGCTGACGTCCATGGCGAGAACTTTCTTGAAACCGACGCCGAGCGAGAGCACCTGAAACCCGCCACTGTCGGTGAACGTCGGACCGGGCCAGTTCATGAAGGCGCCCAAGCCCCCTGCCGCCTCCACGATGTCCGCACCGGGCTGCAGGTAGAGGTGGTAGGCGTTGGCGAGCACCGCTTGAGCTCCCAGGTCACGCATGGATTCCGGTAGCACGGTCTTCACCGTGGCTTTGGTGCCAACGGGGATGAAAGCGGGCGTTCGGATCTGACCGTGCGGTGTGGTGATGACGCCGCTTCGACCAAGCTGGCGATCCGGGAGCGATCGGTCTTCGCCCATCCGGGCCACCACGTCGAACCCGAAATCGGTCATCAAGAAACGGTATCGGGAACGCCTACCCGACCCGATCTCGCGAACCACAGTGGATGAAGTTGCAGAGAAGAATCAATGTGACGAGTGTGTCTAGATTGACGAAGAAATTTTTGGTGAACCGCTTGTGTCGCCTTGCCAACGCCTGTTAGACATCTTCCAACGCACCGCAAGGTGCGGGACGGTCCGAAAACTAGCGGCCTACCGGGCTAGACCCGGAAGTCCCCGAGTGCTGGCGGGGATGGNGGCAGGGAGCGGGTCGGGAAAGGAAACGAGCTGAAGGCGCTGCGGAAACGCAGGGCGAGCCACGCGGACTGCACACACCGCGAAGGCCCCGGGAAACCGGGCGGCAGCCGGGAACTTTCATGGCAAGGCCCCTCGAACTCATACTTCGAGGGGCCTTGCTCTTTGTGCTGGTGGCCCTTGTCTACCGGCCCGTGGGCATTCGTCGGCTTAGGCGCGCCGAAACGACGCCGCCAACCGGGCGATTCCCTCATCGAAGGAGACCCGGGGCCTCCACTGGAGCGCTTCCCATGTCTGCCGGGGGTCAAACCAATGCGCCGTGGACAGCTGCTCGACCAGAAATCGAGTGATTACCGGCTCTCGACCTGAAACCGAAGCCGCGGCCTCGCCCACGGTTCCGGCCATCCACGCGGGGCCTCGGGGAACGGACCTCACGGATACCTCGATCCCGGCCGCGTCGACGATGGCCTCAATGACGTCGCGCACCGGTCGGGGCTCACCGTTGCTCACCACGAAGGCGCGGCCTCGGACCAACGGATCCTGCGCTCTGTCCAGCGCCCGCACAATCGCCTCTCCTGCGTTATCGACATAGGTCGTGTCAATGAGGGCGCGGCCGCCGTCGATCAGGAACAGGCGACCACTCGCGGCTCGATCGATGATGCGTCCGACCAGTTGCTGATCACCCGGGCCCCACACCAAGTGCGGTCGCACCGCAACGACCGGCACGCTGACGCGCGGATCGAGCGCGATGCGCTCGGCCATCGCCTTCGAGCGCGAGTAGTGACCGCGGGTTCGAGCCGGATCGGCAGTATCGGCTGCAGCGGCGATGAGCGGCTCCCCCACATGCGCGACCGACGGCGAGGACACGTAGACGAACGCGTGGACGCCCGCGTTGGCCGCACAGTCGAGAACGAGGCGGGTTCCTTCGACGTTGACAGTCTCGAATTGCGGCCACGACCCGTCGATTCCCACCCGCGCCGCTAAATGAACGACCGCGTCCACGCCCTCAAGTGCCCGTCGCACATCGGAGGCTTCGACGATGGATCCCAGAAAGTCCTCAACGCGTGCACCGCCCGTCAATGGCTCATCGGCCATCCCCGAGGGGTGTCGCTGAAAGCACACGACATCCCAGCCGTCCGCGAGCGCCGCCCGCACAACAGCGTTTCCGAGCAAGCCGCGCCCGCCCGTGACCAGCAATCGACCTTTCGACCCAGGTGACGAAAGGCTCCCACTCATCCGTGCCCCGCAAGAAGCCGCTCCGCGTCTGCCGCTAGGCGCGCACGGTCGATTTTGGCGCCGTGTCGGATATCCACCGGCATCCGATCGATCCACAGCACCGCCGCCACATCGGGCACCTGCGCATCGCGCGCGATGGAACGCACACGCGTCACCAGACTCATCTCCGCGAGATCGACGTGCCGTTGCCGAATTCGTGACGCACCTGCGCCGACGACGGCAGGAGCGCAGACAACCACGAGCACTTGCGCACCGGCTGGTCCCACACCGACCGCTGCAGTCACGATTCGGTTGGCGCCGACTCCGCCCAGACCCTCCTCGATGCGCTGTTCGATCGACACCGGTCCGACGGGCCCGTTCACCGTGGTGATCACGTGGCCCAGACGACCCTCGAGCCATAGCCGGCCCTGCTTATCGAGAACCCCGACATCCCCCGTCCGGTGCCATCCCTGATTGCGTGAGGTGCGTTGCTCCACGAACGCTTGTGCGTCGTACCGATCCTTCATATGAGGAGCTCGGAGGGCTACTTCCCCGAGGACTCCCGCCTCGGTGCTCAGTTCGCTCGACGGCGTGCCATCAGAATCCACCACCGCCACAGCGATCTCCACCGACGGCAGCGGCCGACCGACGAGCACCCCCGCCCCCGGCGGCTCCGCGAGCACCTCGCGAGCGGTCACGTCCGTTGCCGGAAGAACCTCGGTCATGCCATACGGCGTGCGAACGTCACACTCCGGCCACAGGTCCATGACGTCGCGCAGCAACGAGCGGGCGATCGGTGCACCCGCGAGCAGCAGCAGCCGAAGAGACGATCCGGCACGGGCGAGTCGGGTGTGGGCGTGCGAGCCCGGTCGAGCCCCGGAGAGCACCGAACTCAGCGCCGCCGGCGACATCCACATCACCGTTCCCCCGGCATGCTCCATCGCCGCCGACAACGACTCCGCCGTTAATGAACCCGGACGCGAGGCATCCATCGCTGGAATGACCGAGGAGATGCCCAACAGAGGGCCCAGCACCGCCCAGGGTGCGAACGCCGCAACGAGGACGTCGTCGTCGGTGAACCCATAGTGACCGAGCAGGGTGTCTCGGGTGGCGGCGATTCCGGCTCGGGAGTACGCAACCGCCTTGGCCGGGCCCGTCGCTCCCGATGTGAACACGATCGCAGCATCTGAATCGGCAACGTGGGCCGCCGGTGTGCGTCGAGGCTCTGCTTCAGCATCCAACAACCCAGCATCCAACAACCCAGCCAAACGGTGCTGCCAGAAAACTTCTCCTGGCACGTTGAGGAGACGTATCACCGGCGCGGCACGGCGCACGGCCACGACATGATCCACCCGGGCGCCCTTGAGCGAGCGGAGCAGGGATCGCGCACCATGAGCAGCGTCGATGACCACGATGCTGGCGCCGATCCGCCACACCGCGTAGACCACGGCGAGCAAGTCGGCTCCAGGTGGAATCAAGATCGCGACCCGATCGCCCGCGCTGACTCCTCGGCGCGCGAAGGCGTTGGCGATCTCGGCAACACGACCCTTGAGCGCCCCCCACGACACATCTCGGAAAAGATCGGACTCTGGCGATGCTTCCGGAGCTGCTCCCGGATCTGCACCCGGACGTGGCTCGGACATCGCCACTGCCGCAGAAGTGGAACCTCGACCTCTTCGCCGAAGGTTGTTTCCGAGGTCGTCCTCAGTAGCCTCGTGCGCGTGCACGAGGTCTGAATCTGTGTCTTCCTCGCGACCACCGAGTGACGCGGGAACGCGCACTATCCAGGACCAAATATCGGCGATGGCGTCCGCGCGATCTTCCAACACCAGATGCCCCGCATCCGGATACTGCTGCACGAGCGCACGCGGCAGCCGCCGTCGGAGGTCGTCCAGGTACCGCACTGAGAAGACGGGGTCACGCATTCCCCAGACCAGCAAGGTAGGGACGTCCGCGAGTGTGTCGAGTCGCGCAGCGATTCCCTCGAGAACCGCCGAGGTCGGGTGGTCGGGTCCGGTCGGAATATCCGCCACAAAATCATCGATCGCGTGTCGGTCTTGAGCTGTGGGATACGGAGCTCGGAACGCACGCGCAGTCTCGGCATCGACTCGGGAAATTCGGGTTGTCGCCCGAACAAAGCCCTGTGTCCGGCGTGTCATCACTCCACGGATGCCCGGTAAACGCGTCGCGGCGATGACCCACGGAATGCCCCGATGCTCGGGTTGGTGCACAGCGGTATTCGTCAGGACAACGCCGGCTATCCAAGACGGCGAGTCTTCGTCCTCCATGACGTTCTCACTCCAGCCGAGTGCGACGGGGCCTCCCCAGTCGTGGGCAAGAGCGACGACCGGCCCGCGAACATTCAGACTGCTCACGATTGCTGAAAGGTCTCGAACACGCTGATCGAGTCGGCGGATTCCGCCGCTTCTCGCCGAGAAACCCATACCGACGTGATCGGGGGCGATGACGCGCACCGTTGGCGGTGCCTGTCGAGCGACGTTGCGCCACAGATAGGACCACGTTGGATTTCCATGAACACACACAACGGTGAGTTCGACGTGTTCGGGATTCGTATCGAGAACGTGGACTCCCAGCGTCTCGACAACCGGTTCTCTCTCGCCGACCGGTGGCGACACCTCAGCCCGCTGGTGCGCACCTTCGTTGTTGATGCGCTGGCCGTCGATGAGTTCGTCGCCGATGAAGACAATCCGGGACCACGTTGGGTCGAACCCCTTCACGGGAGGTGCGGTGCGAGCGGGAATCCGCGCCGAATTCACCACTCGATGTCGATGACAGCGGCATTCAAGCCCGAGCCGATGCCCATACAGGCGACCCTGTCTCCCGACATCAGATGTTCGGAGTTCATCGCCAACGTGAAGGGGACCGACGCCGGTCCGATGTTGCCTCGCGTTGGGAAGGTCTGCGGCACACGATGGGGATCGATGTTCAGGGCACGAGCGATCGCTTCGGTGTGGATCTTCGACACCTGATGGATCACATACATCCTGAGGTCGGACCAGTCGAAGTGCTCGGCTGCGTCGGCCCAGGTGAGCACGGCAAGGTCCACCGCTGCTTCGAGCAGCGCGCGACTGTCGGTGCACATTCCCGTCAGATCACCCGTGCACAAAAGGTAATGCTCAGTGGCAGCCCGCGATACACCGCCGAGGAACCTGTGGCCTTCCCGATGCTGAGATGCACGCCCGAGGACCATGGCTGCGCCCCCGGAGCCCAACGTGAACGTGGCAAAGTTCTCCACAATGTCTTCTCGAGTCGCACCCTGGGAGTTCAGACGCTCGACGGTCGCTTGCTGAGGCTGACGGCTTCCTTCACCATCGACAATCAATGCGTAGTCGATCTGTCCGCTGTCGATCATGTTGGCAGCGAGCTGCATTCCACTCATGAAGCCCAAGCACGCGTTCGACAGATCGAAGTTCACGCATGCCGATGAGAGTCCGAGTTGACGGTGCACATCGACGGATGCGGACGGCTCCAGCCGCTCACGACACACGGATGTATCCACCAGCAAACCGATGGCTCGGGGATCAACACCAGCTTCTGCGATGGCTTTCGCGCCTGCCATCGCGGCTGCATCAGCGAATGACACGTCTGACGGCCACCAACGACGCTCAGAGATTCCTGCCAGCTGCTCGAGCATTCCTCCGTGCAAACCCGCACTCGCATATGCCGGAGCAAGCCATCCGTCGATGTCAGAGGACGTGATCACCTCGGGTGCGTCGACCGCAGACACCGCCAGCACGGCCGTATCCGTGAAGGTGAATACCGAACTGCCCGTTGAGGGAGTTGGAAGGTCATCGACCGCGCTGACGCCCTGGCTCACCCGAGTGACCCCCTTCAAAGACGGATCCGACATGCGTGCTCTGCCCCCCTAGCCTGCCATGACCAGCGCGATACCGCCGTCGGGCGTCTCCCCGACCGTCTCCCGGACCGGTAACTGCACGCACCCCACCACCGAAAAGCGGTCGCAACTACGGCTCGGCGCATGCCATGACCTACCGTCTCAGCCATGAGGCGTTCGCAGGCAGCCATGAGGCGACGGGCACGCAGGTGGATCGGTGGGTTCGCCGGCGTGGCNCTCCTGGGCTCCGCGGTGATCGTCTCTCCGGCCATCGTCTCCCCCGCTGCGGCGGACGAGGCAGATGCCGATTTGGCGCGCTTCTACGGCCAGACCCTCACGTGGGGTTCCTGCGACGATGCAGCAGGTGACTCCCAATGCGGGACGGTCACCGTGCCTATGGACTACCGCAATCCCGCAGGTCGAACCCTGGATCTCGCCGTCCTTCGCATCCCCGCCAGCGGGAATGCGCGCGGGAGCCTGCTGGTCAATCCCGGCGGCCCTGGGGCGGGCGGCGTGGACTTCGCCGAATACCTCAGAACCGTCATCGATTCAGATGTTCGAGCGGTCTACGACATCGTCGGATTCGATCCACGTGGAGTGGGACAGTCCGCACCCGTCACCTGCCTTACGGACAAGCAGATACTGCGCTGGAATCGGACCGACATCACGCCCGACACCGCCCGTGAGCAGAGAACACTGTTCTCCCGAGCCGATCGCATTTCCCGGGGGTGCCTCGATCGCGATGCTGCTCTCGCTCGATCTGTCGGCACGGAGAACTCCGTGCGCGACATGGACATCCTTCGCCGCGTCCTCGGTGATGACGAGTTGAACTGGTTCGGCTTTTCCTACGGGACCGAACTCGGGGCTCTGTATGCCCAACGCTTCCCGGACCGCGTTGGACGCATGGTTCTTGACGGAGCAGTAGATCCGTCTCTGAACGCGATGGAAGTGTCCGAGGATCAATCAGCAGGGTTTCAGCGGGCGATAGCCCGCTTCGCCACCGATTGCGCGAAGCGATCGAACTGCATCGCGACAACGCAGGCAGGAGTGCTCTCGGCCATTAACCGACTACTCGTGCAACTCGACCGGGCTCCGCTGCCATCGGATGGCAGCCGACGCCTCGTGCAAGCCGAGGCCCTCACCGCTTTGTTCTTCTCNATGTATTCGACCGATCTGTGGCCGACGCTGCGTTCGGGACTGAGCCANGCGCTCGACGGCGACGGTTCGACTCTTCAGCTGCTCGCACAGCTGGCGAATGATCAAACCGGACCCAACACCTTCGGCAGCAACATCACGTCGGCCTTCTACGCCATCGGGTGCTGGGATTATCCCCCGACGCCGGGCATCAAAGGCCTGCGCCGTGCGGCATCCGAGTGGTCNACCAATGCGCGGGTGCCACAGATGGCCGTCGCGATGTCCTGGGGCAACGCCCCCTGCAGCACGTGGTTCGGACATTCGGACACACCACCCGCGCCAGTGACCTCCACCACGAGCGCGCCCATCTTGATCATCGGAACGACCTACGATCCGGCAACTCCCTACGCATGGTCCCAGGCGCTACGTGCACAACTACCGACCAGTCGACTCCTGACCCACCGCGGTGACGGTCACACGGTGTATGGCGGTAGCAACCTGTGCATCGACAGTTTCGCGGACATCTACCTGCTCACCGGCGACCTGCCAGAGCCGGGAACCGTGTGTTCAAGTTGACGGCTGTGACGTGAATCGCCTGACGTTGAGCCGCGCCCTTGATCGCGAACACTTGATCGCGAACACGAGTCCTGACGTCCTCGCCGCCTGCCTCTAGGACGCGTCGTCGTTGCCCGACTTGTCTTCCTTATCGGTCGAGCCTTCGAGGCCTGCAAGGAATTCCTCTACCTGGGCAGCGATCTCGTCACCACTGGGCACCTCACCCTGCGGGGCACTGCTGGGCTTGGTCAGCGCGCTGCGTGCTTCGATCATTTGGTCGTACTGCGTCTCCAGAGCGCTCACGACCGCGGCGAATTCCTCGTTGCCCGTCAACTGCTCTGCGACCTCGCCGTCGGCTTTCTCGGCCTGGGACTCCAGACCCATGCCCGTCAAGCGCAGTCCGGTCACCTCAGTAAGCCCCTCGATCAACACCATCGCGCATCGCGGATAGTCGAATTGCACGAGGTAGTGGGGCACCTGGGCCGTCACCCCGATCGATGACAGGCTGCGCTGGCCGAGGTGAAATTCGAGTAACGCACCCATGTGCCCGGGAACTTCGATATCGCCCAGGACAGCGCTGCGGCCNGCGGTCAAGGCGGCGTCGTTTCCGTGCACCGTGATGCCGATCGGACGCGTGTGCGGCGCCGGCCAGGGAATGGCGGTGAGTCCCACCGCGTGGGATAGGCCGAACTCATCAGCCAGCAGATCGACCGCCGCCAGAAAGCGATTCCACTGGTAATCGGGCTCCGGACCGTCCAACAGGAAGAAGTCGCGACCTTCGTCATCGACAACTCGATTCACTTCGAGTCGAGACGACTCCACCGCGGAGAAATGGTCCGAGGAGAAGGTCATTCGGGGGCGTCGCGCGCGGTAGTCGAGTAACTCATCAGAATCGAAGGTCGCCACGAGTTCGGTGGTGCAGGTCTCGCGAATGTGATCGGCTGCCTGCCGAACACCGCCACCGGCATCCACAAATCCCTGAAAAGCGTGCACCAGAGTCGGCACGCGTGGAGGCGCGATCGTGCTGGGATCGGTGTGGAACGTCAGCAACTTTCTCGGCGATCTCATAATNCCTCCTGCTCTCAGGTTACGGGGACTCTCCTCGCTTTGCGATCGGGAACTCGGGGCGTTCGCAGAGTGCGAACGGGCCCTGGGGATATTCCCCCTGAGGACGGGGATCGGTCATGACGTCAGGTCCGTGCTTTCGCACCGAGGACGAGGAGTTCCAGGACTACGAGTTCGAGTCTGCAGCCGGCTTCTTCGCGGTCGACTTCTTCGCCGTCGACTTCTTCGCCGTCGACTTCTTCGCGGTCGACTTCTTCGCGGTCGACTTCTTCGCGNTNGNCTTCTTCGCNGTCGACTTCTTCGCAGTCGACTTCTTCGCGGTGGTCTTCTTCGCAGTCGACTCGGCAGCCTTGGACGACGTCGCATCCGCGCTTGTCGTTGCTGGGGTGGTCACCGCTGAGGCTTGCGTCACCGGCGAGTCCATCGCATGCCATTGCGGCGATGCAGCGGGCTCAGTCATTCGGCGCCATAGGTACCAGCCACCAACAGCTGCACCGCCGAGCACTGCCACACCTAAAAGTCGCCGCATGGCCCGCACGCTAACAGCCGCTCGTTACTCGCGTCATCGGATTCCCACGCCTCAGCCCGCGCTGAGTGCCGAACGGAATTTCTCTAGCACGGCGCCACTGCTCCAAAAAGCCTGCTGCTGATCTTCGGGCAAGGTCAAGGCGTATTCGCAAACCTTCGCCCAGGCGATTCCAACGGCGCGGGTCAAGGACGCGGCAACCGTGGCCGAGATTGCGGATCCGGCGACCGCACCCCCGGGGATGAACTTGAGCAGATTCGTGACGACGTAACGCCCCGCCATCGTTGCCCCGCCCGTCAGAATGAGCGAACCCGCCACCGCCATCGTCCTCGAGCGCTGCGGCGGTAGTCCGTAGGCGGCGGAGATCCGCGCGATCATCGTCACCTGATTGGGAACGAGAAGCGCCGCATCAGTGAAGGGGATCGGGACGGCGCCGATTCCAGATGCGACGGTGACCGCTTGGTTGATCACCGCCTTTACCGCTTTTTTTTTGCGCTCCATGTCCAACTGCTGAGCGGCGGTGAGAGCCGCCTGGGCTGCTTCGGGTACTACCTCGTACGTCGCGTCCAGCAACCGGTCGAGTCCGAACGCCGGTGCATGCGTGAAGTCGTCTGCGAGCGCATTCGTCAACACCGGTGCCCCGCCGGCGCGAATCGGTAGGCCGAAACCGGTGATGAAGTTCGATAGTTCCACCGCATGTGGGTGCGCCTGACCGTCCTTACTCGGCACCTGGGTCAACACCACGATCACCGGGAGCCCCAGCTCGGCGAGGCGTCGGACGAAGGCTGCCTGCGCGTCCTCGAAGCGTCGATCCGACCAACGCACCACGTACCACGCGGCATGGATTTGCTGATCAATCGCAGACGTCCGCCGTGCTTCGACGACATCGCGAAGGCCTTCCAGGATCTGGTCACCGGCGGACCCGGTTTCGAACCCCTCGGAATCGAAAATTCCCAAGAAGCCATCGTCGCGACGGTGATAGTCGACGCCACGCGTCACCGGCTCCCCCACCCCTGTATCGGCGACATCTCGACCAAAAACAGCGTTGACCAGAGTCGACTTGCCCGCCCCCGTGGCTCCGAAGATCGCCAGGTTGAAGCAACCCAGAGCAGCGAAAGCGGTGGACAACTCCTTCGTGAACATGCCCTCGAGAGCAGGGGCGTCGATGTCCTGGACGCCTTCCTTCTCGGGCGACGAATCCGGAGCCATGCCTTGAGAGTACGCGGGATGACAACGAGCCTGGGTTACCGTTGAGTCGTCATGGCTCCCCTCCGCTCGCCCGAACAATCCGGCATTTCCCGCTCCATCGTGAGTTGGATCGTCGGACTTTCACTGATCGCGGTGGTTGGTCTCGGTATTGGGCTGGGCCTGCTCCATGCGTTCGGCCTTGCGGATTGGAACAAGATTCAGCAGGCCCGTGACGTCGGGAAACTTGGAGGTACTCCGACCATCCCCGAGGCTTACCAAGAACTCATCGACGAGGCAGCCGAACGGTGCCCGGAGGTGCCGTCGCGGGTTCTCGCCGCACAGATCGCCGTGGAAAGTGGATGGCAGGCGGACGCACAGAGCCCCGCGGGAGCTCAAGGCATCGCACAGTTCATGCCCAGCACCTGGCGTCAATACGGTCTGGACGCCAACGGCGACGGCGTCCGCGACGTGTGGGATCCACGCGACGCGATTCCGTCCGCAGCAGAGTTGAATTGCCTGAACAGACGACTGGTCTCGTCCGTCTCGGGAACCCCGCTGCACAACATCCTCGCCGCCTACAACGCCGGACACGGCGCGGTTCGCAAGTATGACGGCGTACCGCCGTTCCCCGAGACCGAGCAATACGTGGAGAAAGTGATCGAACTAGCGCAGCGCTACCCAGCGCCCTAACTGAAGATCACCGAAGCATCGGTGGTGCGTTCGCTACTTGATCACGACGATCGATTGGTGATTCTCGACGACAAGTCGACCGTCCGGTGACCACAGTCGCCGCGTTTCCGAAGTGAACCCCTCCTCCATCGACGACACCCATGATTCGAATCCCAGGGGTTGCTGGGGATCGAGTGTCTGAGGCGGAACAAGCAGGTGCGCACTGAAAGACACCGTGGCCATCGGACGCAAACCGGTCATGGCCACGTAACTGGCCGGCCACCACGCATCAACCAGCCCCAAAGTGATTCCGGCTGTCCATTGCTCGGCATTGTCTGCCGGGTCGGGAACGGGCGATACCCATCCGAGGGCACGAGGAGTATCCCCCGAGCCGGGTACGCCGGAGGCGGGTCGGTAACCGATGTGTAGGCCGAACTCCGGACCCATCGGAGGACCCAGAGGGAAGCTCGGGACCGCACGCCAATCGGGGAGATCCGGCATCGATACCGTGCCCCACGGCTCGTCGATGTCCCCAGCGCGCGGAGTTCCCGTGATGATCACACTGTGGGCGGCGGCAGTCCCGTCAGATCCGGTGACGCTCGCCTTCCACGTCGTCATCGCCGATCCGACGCGAAGGGGCGTCACGTCGATGCGGGCCGTACCCGCAGGCAGGGGCCCGAACATATGGGCCGTCACGCTGCGCATACGCCGATCGGCGCTTTGCTGCTGCGTCACCTCGACGGCGTTGACGGATGCAGCGATGACTAGACCGCCCCACGCCCCGCGGCCCTGAAGCCAGCCAGCAGGAACGTCCCACGAAAACACGCCGGGCTCTGCCTGGTTGATGCGGCAGGCGTCACTGAATCGGTCAGTCATGGAAACGGTCGGTCATGCGCCGTCGGGGCGCACATCATCGACAGAGCCATCGTCACTCGTCGTATCTACCGTGCCGCTGGCATTGGATAGCGCGGACTTCTTCAACCACCGGTTCCACGGAATATTCCACAGTCCACCAGGACCATTCCATGGTTCCACAACGTCGCCGCCGGTCTTGATGTAGTTGACGACGTCGCCGGGGATCGTGTTGTCGAAGATCCACTTGGCGTCCTGCTCGAACATGTTGGTGCAGCCGTGCGACCCGTTGTAACGGCCGAGTCGGCCGTATGCCCACGAGGCGGTGTGCAGGAACTCACCCGACGGCGTCAACCGGGTGTTCCACTTCGACGGGAGCTCGTAGAACTCGACCTCCGGATCCAGCCCCAAGCTTTCACTCCGGTAGACCTTGTAGTTCTCTTTATCGGTGCTGATGACCTTCGCGCCGTTGCGTGTCTCCCAGCCCCACTTCCCTAGCGACACCTTGAATTTCTTCCGCTTCTTGCCATCGACGTGCACGGTCATGGTCTTCTTCGCGCCATCGACGGTCGCGATGAGCGATCGGTCGGTACGGAAGACATACGTCTTGCGCAGCGCCTTCGAGCCGACGAGATATTTCTTGCCACTCTTGCCCAACACGGTGTCGTTCACCGTCGACGTAATCCGAATCGTGGAGTTCCCCGGCCAGTAATTCTTCGGCCGGAACACCACCGTTTGGTCGCTGATCCACCCCCAGGATCCAGGGACATTCACGGTGCGACCGCTCTGCAACGTAGCAGCCACCTGCAGGTGACGCTCAACGGCGGCTTTGTTCGGGATGTTCGTGCTGAATCGTAGGCGCGGCAAGGTGCCAACTCCCAATGCGACCCGGTTTCCGGAAACCCCGAGCCTGTTACCCGCTGCCTCGAACGTCGCCGTTACCCGCTTGCGCGGCTTGGGTAGGACTTTCGGCTTGGCCCAGTCGGAGGTGGCGGGAATGGTCGCGATCGGACCGGCCGGGGCAGACTGGCCAGTAGGTCCCGTTGATCTCAGCGACACGAGATACTCCCGATTGTTCGTGAGCGACGAGAGTCCACAGGTGCCGCTGAGATCGGGACAGTCAAACCACAAGTAACCATCCGGCGAGATCTGATACCCGGTCACCGAGGGGTCATCGATAGGCAGGTAGGTCGCGATCGCGCTGGCATCTGCGGGCGTCACTGCGATCAGCACGGGCCGAAGCGGCAAAGCGGCATCCGGTGGAGCCACCGATGGGTCGGTCACGGCTTCGGGCGTCGGCTCCACACTGGACTCCGAGCCAGGATCGGCGGATGGATCGACGGTTGGATCGTTGGTTGGGCTCGCACTCGGTGACGAGGTTGATTCCACCGAGTCCGTGTCGGCAGACTCGTCGGCAACCGCAGCACCGGGCGATGCCGCAGCGAGCACGCCGGCAGCCAAAGCTACAGCGACCACTGAGCGCAGGCGTCGAGACAAAGAGCCCCCCACGGAAGTCACGATGACAATGTACGTTGCCCACCCCCCTCGAGATGAACCCGGCGTGCCTGTTCTCAACTTTTGCGGCCACCTATATCAATGGGTCGGGGACACCGTCACCTACAGACTCGTCTCATGGGTCTGTTCTCTCGCTTCACTTTGCCGTCGGTCAAGCCGTCTGAAGCTATGGACATGCTGAGTGCGGGAGCAGGGCATCGAGGCCTACAGCCTGGCCGGCGGTTTGGCCGCGTGGGAATCGGCCGGCGATCGAGTCGCGGGTAAGGGCAACAGGCCGGGGATGATCGCCTAATTGGGCAGGGCGCTTAGCGCCGATCCATCACCACGGAACGATCTGCCTGTCCTCCCACAGCACGCCGGTGGGAACGACGTTGCCTTCATCATCCGTCGCGTCTCGATCGGCCAGCCACACGATCGTGTCGGCGCCCTCCTCTGCGGATCGCGGAGCGTCGGGTCCACCCATGTCGGTCCGGCAATGCCCCGGGCACACGGCGTCCACCAGGACGCCGCGTTGCCCCCATTGCATCTCGGCGGCGAAATTGCGCACCAACGCATTCACCCCCGCCTTCGAAATTCGATACGGAGCCAACCCCCCACTCGTTCCGGGCCCGGTGAACCGACCTAGGCACGCAGACAAAGCGATAACCCTGCCAGAGCGGTTCTTCACAAGATCCTGCGCGAACGTCTCGATGCTGTAGAACGCGCCGTCCAGGTTGATGCTTATGACGCGTTGCCATTCATCGGGGCTTGTGCGGATGGTGCGTGTCATCTTGGCCGCCATCACTCCGGCAGAAAGCACAAGGACATCCGGTGGTCCGACATGGGCGACGGCGTCTGCAGCCCGAGCGAGCGATGCCGGGTCTGCGACGTCCGCCGCTACAGGGATTGCCTCCACACCGTCGTCAACGAGTTCTGCTGCGGCAGCAGTGACGCGCGAGTGGTCTCGACCGAGCACGATGACGCGGGCGCCCCGGCGGCCAATCCCCCGCGCTGCAGCCAGTCCCAGGCCTCGACTGCCTCCCGTCACCAGCGCCACCGTGTCTGACCCGAGGAAACTCATAACGCAACTGTGGTGCCTGTCGACGGGACGTGCATCCGGACGCGTTCGCGCATGCGCCGAGGGCTACTGTTAGGACGACATTCATCTGCACGTGAGAGGAACGCCTCCGTGGCGAGCGAGCCCCCCAATTCCCTTGTCAGTCGCTTCGGCCCCAACGAGTGGTTGGTGGACGAGATCTACGAGCAGTACCTAAGGGACAAGAACTCCGTCGATCCGGCGTGGTGGGACTTCTTCGAGGACTACGCCCCAGTGGAGTACTCACCCGCGGCCGTGCCGCACGCCGCCGCGGCCGCCCCGGCACCCGCTGCGCCCGAGCAGAGTTCTTCGACACCGACGACTGCGACGCCGACGACTCCCCCAGCCCCGTCGACGCCTGCATCGACTCCGGCGTCAACGCCCGCGTCAACGCCCGAGTCGACACCTCCGCCGGACGCCGCCACGCCACCGTCCAAGGACAGCNCCGATGCGTCCGTGGTTGAACCAGAGGTGCTTCGCGGAGCGGCCGGTCGCGTGGTGACGAACATGGAGGCCAGCCTCTCGGTGCCCACCGCCACCAGCGTGCGATCGGTGCCGGTGAAGTTGCTGATGGATAACCGGGTGGTGATCAACAACCACCTATCGCGCGGGCGAGGCGGCAAAGTGTCGCTCACCCACGTCATCGGCTTCGCGGTGGTGCGAGCGATGGCAACGATGCCCGAGATGGGTTACGGCTTCACTCAGGTGGATGGCAAGCCCGCCGTACTCCGCAACGAGGACGTGAACCTCGGCTTGGCAATCGACCTCGCGAAAGACGATGGCACCCGGCAGTTGCTTGTTCCGAACATCAAGGGTGCCCAGCGGATGGACTTCGCCGCTTTTTGGGCTGCCTACGAAGACGTGGTCCGGCGTGCCCGCGGCGGCAAACTCGAGGTGACAGACTTCACTGGCACCACGGTCTCGTTGACCAACCCGGGAACGATCGGCACCAACCATTCGATCCCCCGCCTGATGGAAGGACAGGGGTGCATTGTCGGGGTCGGGGCGATGGAGTACCCAGCGGACTGGCAGGGCGCATCGTCGGAGACGATCGTCCGGAACGCCGTGTCGAAGATCATGACTCTCACGAGCACCTACGACCACCGCATCATCCAGGGTGCGCAATCGGGTGAGTTCCTACGCCGTATCCATCAGCTTCTTCTCGGCGAAGACGACTTCTACGGAGAGATCTTCCGTTCCTTGCGCATCCCCTACGAGCCGGTTCTCTGGGCCAACGACATCTCCGCCAGTCACGAGACGGACCTGGACAAGACGGTCCGGGTGCAAGAGATCATCCACGCCTACCGTGTCCGAGGGCACTTGATGGCCGACACCGATCCGCTGGAGTACGAGCAGCGTTCGCATCCCGACCTCGACGTGCTCAGCCACGGATTGACCCTGTGGGATCTGGACCGGGAGTTCCCCACCGGAGGCTTCGGCGGTCGCGCCCTGATGAAACTTCGGGAGATTCTTGGCGTGCTGCGCGACGCCTACACGCGCACGGTCGGCATCGAGTACATGCACCTGCAAGATCCCGATCAGCGCCAGTGGATCCAGGAACGAGTCGAGATCCCGCACGTGAAGCCCGACCGCGATGAGCAGCTGCGCATGCTGAACAAGCTGAACGAGGCCGAAGCTCTCGAGACCTTCTTGCACACCAAGTACGTCGGACAGAAGCGATTTTCACTCGAAGGCGCAGAGTCCCTCATTCCACTACTCGATGAAATCCTCACCGACGCGGCGCACGATGACATCCTCGAAGTCGCCATCGGCATGCCCCATCGCGGTCGTTTAAACGTTCTGACGAACATCGCGGGTAAGTCCTACTCGCAGGTCTTCCGCGAATTCGAGGGCGACTACGGCGACGACTCGGTCCAGGGCTCGGGCGATGTGAAGTACCACCTCGGCACCACCGGATCGTTCTTGACGCCCGACGGCGCGTACACGTCCGTGTACCTCGCGGCCAACCCCTCGCATCTGGAGGCGGTCAATCCGGTACTTGAGGGAATCGTGCGAGCCAAGCAGGATCTGCTGCCGAAGGAACGTAGAAACGACATTCTCCCTGTCCTCATTCACGGCGATGCCGCGTTCGCGGGCCAAGGAGTCGTCGCCGAAACACTCGAACTTTCGCAACTGCAGGGCTACCGGACCGGCGGCACGGTGCATATCGTCGCGAACAATCAGGTGGGCTTCACAACGTCACCCAAGTACGGACGCTCCAGCGTGTACTCCACCGATGTCGCCCGCATGGTGCAGGCGCCGATCTTCCACGTCAACGGCGATGACCCCGAGGCCGTTGCTCGCGTGGCCAGCCTCGCCTTCGCCTTCCGACAGGCGTTCCACAAAGACGTGGTCATCGACATGGTGTGTTACCGCAAGCGCGGCCACAACGAGGCAGACGATCCATCGCTGACTCAGCCACGGATGTACAAGATCATCGACGCCAAGCGTTCCGTGCGAAAGCACTACACGGAATCGCTCATCGGTCGTGGCGACATCACCATCGACGAGGCCGAGCAAGCTCTCAAGCACTTCCAGGAGCAACTCGAACGTGTCTTCCAAGAAACCAGAGACACCTCGGAAGATGAAGCCGAGGATTTCGCCGACCGCGCGAAGGACATCATCGAGACCGGCCAGCTCGACTTGACCCCACAGACACCCTTCACAGACGTTGATACGGCCATCAGTCAGGAGCAGATCGAAACAGTTATCGACTCACAGATCACGCTGCCGGACGATTTCCACGTGCATCCTCGTTTGGCACCTCAACTGCAGCGTCGCGAGCAAATGGTCTCCGACGACACGATCGACTGGGGAATGGCCGAGGCTCTGGCCGTGGGTTCCCTGCTCATGGAGGGTCGCACCGTTCGCCTCGCTGGCCAGGACTCTCGACGCGGAACGTTCGGGCATCGCCACATGGTCATCGTGGATAGCGAAACAGGGTGGCAATACAAACCACTGAAGTCGTGTTACCGCGACGGGGCGAAGCTCTACGTTTACGACTCACTCCTCAGCGAGTTCGCTGCCCTGGGTTTCGAATACGGATACTCCGTCGCCCGCCCCGATGCCCTGGTGATGTGGGAGGCGCAGTTCGGTGACTTCGTCAATGGTGCCCAGACGATCACCGATGAGTTCATCTCTTCCGGTGAGCAGAAGTGGGCGCAGCGGTCTGCCGTCACCCTCCTATTGCCGCACGGGCAAGAAGGGCAAGGGCCGGACCACTCGAGTGCGCGGGTCGAGCGCTTCTTGCAGATGTGCGCTCAGGACAACATGACGGTGGCGATGCCGAGCACCCCGGCGTCGTACTTCCACCTTCTGCGCTGGCAGGTGTTCAGTCGTCTGACTCGACCGCTGATCATCTTCACCCCAAAGTCGCTCCTGCGCGCCAAGCAGGCGGTCTCCACCACGGACGAGTTCACGTCCGGAACCTTCCAGCCGATCTTGCTTGACCCCGAGCACGAGGGACCGGAGATCACCAAGGTTCTGCTGTGCAGCGGGAAGATCTACTACGACCTCGCGGCGCACCGCGACGAGCATGGATTGCACAACACTGCGATTCTGCGCTTCGAACGGCTTTACCCGCTCCCCTTCCGCCTCGCGGAGGTTCTCGACCGATACCCCAATGCCGAGATCCGGTGGGTTCAAGAGGAGCCGGCAAACCAAGGAGCATGGAGTTTCGTGGCGATGAACGCTCCACCCATGGTTAATCGCCCGATCGAAGGCGTCACGAGGCCTTCGTCATCGTCTCCGGCTGTTGGCACGCACCAGCGTCATGTGGCCGAGCAGCAGGCCGTGGTCGAGCAGGCATTCGCCTAAGCAGCGGACATGTACTTCACGGACCGCGGTATCGAGGAACTGCAAAGCCGACGAGGCGAGGAAGAAGTCACCTTCGACTGGCTCGGAGATCGCATGCAGGAGTTCGTCAACCTGCACCCCGATTTCGAGGTTCCGGTCGAACGGCTCGCCACCTGGCTCGCTCGCCTGGGCGACGACGAAGACTAGGAGCGGCTTCCCGTCCTCGCCGCACGGGCATTCATCGATACCGGAAAATCAGCCGCCCGATGATCAAGTTGTCCGGCACCACCCCGAAATGCCGACTGTCATCACTCTCGCGTGGGTTGTCACCGAGCACCCACCACCCAATACCTTCTCGGTGACTCAGGCGCTTCACCACGCTCAGATCCGATCGCGTCGGGTGTTGCAAGAGAACAACATCCCCCTGCCGAAGTTTCACGCCCCTACGCACGACCCACCATTGCCCGTTTCGCACTGCTGGCTCCATGGACGGACCGACAACACGGACAGTGGTGAGCGAGAACACCTCGCCATCCTGCCGCGTGCCGAGTGTGTTCCCGAGCGCTAGGGTCAGAGCAGGCATTCATTCACCACCTCGAAGGAGTCTCATGCTCAACAGCATCTTTCGGGCCCTCCAGCCCCGCACCACTGCCTATGCGCACTGCGATTTGCCTTGCGGCGTCTACGACCCCTCCCAGGCTCGCCTGGAGGCCGAATCCGTGAAGGCGTGCATGGAGAAGTACCACGCCTCCGACGACCCTGAGTTCCGTGCGCGCGCTGTCTCGATTAAGGAAGAGCGCTCACACATGGTCAAGGAGCACCTGTGGGTGCTGTGGACCGACTACTTCAAGCCCCCGCACTTCGAGAAGTACCCGCAGTTGAACGAGCTGTTCAACCAGGCGACCAAGCTCGCCGGGGCCGGAGGCACCAAGGGCTCCCTGGATCCGGCGGTCGCTGATGATCTTCTCGGAAAGATCGACGAGATCGCCGACATCTTCTGGGAGACGAAGCAAGCGGCCTAACGTCAATCTCAGCAGCACAGACCCCCGTTCCCTTCGTGGAACGGGGGTCTGCCATGACGTTCGACAGTGACTGTGAGACTCATGAAGCGAATCTGTCTCATCTCGTTGAAATCCCTCCTTGTCGTGAAACAATGAGAATGCGCTCAATACGGGCGCTTACAGGTCCAACACGAATGGTGGGATTCATGGCGCACGTGAAGAAGGCAATCGCGGCATTTGGAGCGGTGGCGCTCATGTCGATTGGAGTCCTCTCGGGCTGCTCATCTGACGACGCAGCGCCCGTCGAGGAGCCCGCGGTCGAAGAACCTGCAGTTGAGGAGCCCGCGCCGATAGCCCAAGCTGAGTCTCTGGCCCCGGGTAACTCTGTGGCGTGGGCACCGGGGCAGGACGCCGTCACCATATTGGTGGGCCAATTCATCGACATCACTGTCGGAGACCCGCTCGCCACCACGGTCAGCAGCAGCGACCCCAGCACCNTCAAGCCATTCCCTGGAAAGCAGGACGANGACAAAATATTTTATCCCGCAGCAAAGGGAATCAACCCGGGCGCCGCGACGCTGACGGTGACACTGCCCGATGGAACCAGTTCTGACATCGCCGTCACAGTGAACGGCAGATAAGTCGCAAAAGTCCCCCATCAGTCGTAGTCANGCGGCNGCGCTGACATAAGCACTTTGCGGTAACGGCTCCTGGGAGACGAAGCAAGCGGCCTAACGTNAATCTCAGCAGCACAGACCCCCGTTNCCTTCGTGGAAGCGGGGGTCTGCCATGACGTTCGACATTCGATGTGAGGCGACACTGCTTAACGAGACCACTCTTGACGTCGCCGTCTCCGTGAACGGCAGACAGGTCCAAAGGCCTTCCATCAACCGTAGCCACGCTCCGGTGTTGACTCGAGCACATTGCTGACGTGACCTCGAGGGGGCCAAAAACGCAGCGTGACGGCACGCTACTCCGAAAGCCCCCGTCGGTCGCCAGGACNGCCCGATCCCNTCCTTCGATGCGGNGATGNGTTTCGCCATGGCGCAGCGGCACCGCCGCTGAGCGCTATTCGCCTCGTCGGATGAGGTTATGTGTCTCAAAGACCTCGGGCTCGCCGGGGTCGAGGCGCATGTCCTCAAGAATGGGGGTCAGTCCATTGGCGTGACGCTCCATGGCTTCCATGGACTCGTAGACCACGGTGACCTTCATTTGATCCCCAGACCCGAAGCACACTTCGAGCTCGAGACCGTCAACGGGGTGGACACCCAACTCTCGCTCTCGAGCCAAGATGGCGTCGTATTGCTCAGCAGTGAGCGAGGGGGGTGAGAAATGTACGACAACAGCCATGGGGTTTCCTCCAACGGTCGAGAGCGGCTTACACCCTCGAGCCTAATTAGTTATTCCGAGCGAATGGCTGAACTTTGGGAGACTTCTCTCTAAACGCATCTTGACACTTGCTCTGCTCGCATCCGGTGTTTCTCCTCGCGCCAAGCCGACAGTAGGTACTGCTGCTAGCGTCAACAAGTGACAAACCTGCTCTCCGTAGCCCCGCTGCTCCCGGCCTACCGCTATTCCCAGGGCGAGATCACGCAACCCCTCGTCGATGCGTTGAGCGGCGACCAGCAAACCTCGGCTGTTATTCGTCGCATTCACGATGCCACAGGAGTCGAATACCGCTCCTTGGTCATGCACCTTGACGCGTACCGACAAATCAACGACTTCACTCACGCGAATCAACTCTTCCGGGAACACGGACTGCCGCTCGCGCTCGCTGCCACTCGGCAAGCACTAGACGATGCTGGTGTGGAGCCCGCCGACATTGATTACCTTTTCTTCACGACGGTGACCGGAGTCGGCGCGCCCTCGCTGGATGTCGAACTCGCACAGGCACTGGGGTTTCGATCGGATGTGAAACGAATCCCCAGCTTCGGTTTGGGCTGTGCAGCAGGCGCCGCTGGGATTGCGCGAGTCAACGATCTACTTCGCGGTGATCCTGGTGCATTGGCCGCCCTTGTCTCCTTGGAACTGTGCTCCCTCACGATCCAATGGGACAACGCCTCCATGGCGAACATCGTGGGTACCGGACTGTTCGGAGACGGTGCGTCGGCACTCATTTTTGCCGGTGCGGACAGGGCGCAGCAACCGATCGCCAGCGTCTTGGGGTCGCGTAGTGCGCTCTACCCCGAATCACTGGAAACGATTGGCTGGAACATCGGCACGTTCGGCCTCCGACTGATGCTGACCCCAGCGGTGCCGGAACTGATCCACCGCCACCTCGCCGATGACATTGACGCCCTCTTGTCGAAGCATGGACTCGCACGGAGCGACGTGAACGAGTGGATTGCTCATCCGGGAGGTCCACGGGTGTTACAGGCCTTTACGGACTCCCTAGAACTCGCCCCCGGCGACCTAGCCACGAGCTGGGATGTGCTCGCAGATTCTGGGAACCTGTCTTCCAGCGCCGTGCTACACGTGCTGGCGCGTCACTCGACGAAGCCGGCTGGCCATCTCGGAGTGCTCTTCGCTCTCGGACCTGGAGTAAGCGTCGAAATGGTGTTATTGGAGTGGCGGTGATTCTGTACACACTGTTCGTTATGGCCACCGGTCTCGAACGGCTCTACGAACTCCGTATCTCAAGGACCAACGCGCGAATCGCCACTGACAATGGTGGCAAGGAAGTCGGTCGCGATCACTTCCCGTGGATGGTCGCGCTGCATACCGGCCTTTTGGTGGGAGCGGTCGCGGAAGTGTGGATTTTCGACAGACCCTTCATCGTTTGGCTCGGCATCCCGATGCTCATCATCACCCTCGCCTGTCAGCTCGGGCGTTACTGGATCATCTCAACACTGGGCTGGCAGTGGAATACACGCGTCATCGTGGTGCCCGGTGCGCCGCGCAACCGGAAGGGTCCGTATCGATTCCGGTGGCTTCGTCACCCAAATTACTGGATCGTGGTGGTAGAGGGCATTGCCCTTCCGATGATTCACACCGCCTGGATCACTGCACTCGCTTTCACTGTTCTCAATGCAGTCTTGCTCCTGGGCTTTCGAATCCCCACCGAGAACGAAGCACTCAAGGAATTGGCGTGACGGGAACCCGCGTGGCCATCGTCGGCGGAGGCCCGGTGGGGCTGGCGGCTGCTCTCTTCGCTAAGCGCGCAGGCATGACTCCGATCGTCGTCGAGGCGAGGGACTACGACGGAGACAAGGCTTGCGGCGANGGACTCATGCCCGGGGTGATGCCCCTGCTAAGGGAACTTGACCTTGACCCGCCGGGACGTGATTTGCTCGGGGTGTCCTACCGCCAAGGGGCAAGGCAAGTCGATCATCTCTTCCCAGGCGCCCCTGGGCGGGGCGTCCGGCGAACGGTTCTCGTCGACGCAATGCGCGCGCAAACCGAACGGCAGGGCATCGAACGAATNCACGCCCGAGTCACCGGNCTGACCCAAGACTCGTCAAGCGTGCTCTTGCGGTGCGCTGACGGCGACGACGTNACATCAGATTACGTGCTCGGCTGCGACGGGCTGCACTCCACCGTTGCTCGCCAACTGGGCCTCGTCGCGCGACCTTCACGACGCGCACGTCGATACGGACTACGGCAGCACTTCCAACGCACCCCCTGGACTTCGATGATCGAGGTCTACTACGCCGGCGATGCAGAGCTGTACATCACACCGGTGGACGACGAGACCGTGGGCGTCGCGGTGCTAGGTCCGAGGGGAATCAACCTGAGCACAACGATCGCCCGGGTGCCGGGGATCAGCGCAAAACTCGTCGGAGTCCCCACTGCATCCAGCCTGCGTGGCGCCGGTCCGTTTCCCTACCGCGTGCACCATGCCCAGTCCGGCCGGGTGCTGCTGGTGGGCGACGCCGCTGGCTACGTCGATGCAATCACTGGTGAGGGCTTACGGGTTGGATTCGCCCAAGGTCGAGAGGCCATCGCCGCCCTGCAGGCCGGACAACCTGCTTCGTACCCACAGCGTTGGCGAAAGGTCACACGCGAATTTCGACTTCTTACTCGTGGGATGGTGGCGCTGGCCTCTTCTCCACTGCGCGAATCGATCGTTCCACTAGCCAGCACAGCGCCTCGGGTGTTCGGAGCCGTCGTCAATCGATTGGCCCAATAGTCGTGATCGGCGCCGTCCTGCGGTCGAGCCACCCGGTCCCCACCTTTGCGGTGACGCTGCTGACATTGCTGCTGGCAGTCGCCTTCGGCGTGGCACCCGCACAAGCGGTCGTGGTGGTGGTCGCAGTCTTCCTGAACCAGATTGCTATCGGCTTAAGCAACGACATCGTCGACGTCGAGCGCGACCGGCGGGCCGGCCGGGCCGACAAGCCGCTCGTTGCCGGGGCGATACCTCGAACAACGGCATGGGCGATTGTGATCACGGCTACGACGCTGTCGATTGCGTTGTCTGTGAGCATCAACCCGCGGGTGGGACTCTGGCAGGTGGTGTTCTTGATCTCAGGATTCGCGTACAACGCTGGACTCAAGGCAACCGTCTTCTCGGCCGTCCCGTACGCCACCGGCTTTGCAGCCCTTCCCGCTCTGGTGAGCTTGAGCGCGAAGCCGCCCGAGTTGCCCGGCTGGTGGGTGATGCTGGTCGGTGCAATCTTGGGGGTCTCTGCGCACTTCGCCAACGTTCTGCCAGATAGAGAAAGCGATAAAGCCGAGGGCATCCGTGGGCTTCCACAGCGCCTTCCCCGGGTTATTACTGCCGCTGCTTTGGTCGGCTTGACCGGAGTCGCCTCAGCCGTCTTGATCTGGCAGGGCGGTTTTGCTTCCCTTTGGGTGACAATCCCCGTTGGCGTTGCCGCCTTCGTCGTTTCCATCGTTGCTGCTGTGCTCTCGCTTCGAGCGCCCTTCACTCTGTGGCCGTTTCGATTGTCGATAGCGGCCGCCGGCTTGATTGCTGTGGGCTTGCTGGGCGTCCTGCGCCTTACCTGACGGCCGGTCCCCGCAAGACTCGGAGATGGCTCCCCGTGGACGAGAAGACACATCGAGAGGCGACAGGCGATTGGTACGCTTGGTGCCTCTGCAAGAGAAAGGGCACCGTGGCACGCGTGCAGTTGGCTTTGAACGTCTCCGACCTTGACACCGCGGTCGAGTTTTACTCCCGAGCCTTTCGGACCGCCGTTCATAAGCGGCGCCCCGGTTATGCCAACTTCGAGATTGCCGATCCGCCCATGAAATTGGTGCTTTTCGAGGTGGACGACCGCGGCGAGGGCTCAGGCAATGCCCTCAACCACATCGGCATCGAGGTACAAACGACCGAGGATGTTGGAGAGCAGGACGTCGCATTGAGTGATGCTGGTCTCGCCGTACGACGCGATGATGGCGTGGTGTGCTGCCATGCGGAGCAGGACAAGATCTACGTCGTCGACCCCGATGGCCTGGAGTGGGAGACCTACGCAGTGACCGATGATTCCCCTGATGGTCTGGATTTGTTGGGCATCAACAATTGTTGCGCCTAAGTCCGCAGGTCGCCGAGGCACGATCGTAAGGTCATGCCTTGGGTAGCGTGACGGCGTGATCCGAGAAGCCACACCAGACGACGTGGCCGCAATTCACGACATGATCGTGGGCCTTGCGGAGTTCGAGCTGGAGCCC
>FUFK010047174.1_pt1 | contig 35334 bp, 31 predicted proteins | sample 1021851 | NCBI WGS metagenome assembly FUFK01 (sample SAMEA51879418, study PRJEB19060) | metagenome | reverse complement strand
TGAAAATCTTTATTAATAAGCATGCCCATCATCCTTGTAAATTGACCCGTTCCATCTGGAATCATTTGTATATTTTTAACGCCCATATAGTTACTCCAAGCGTTCATGACATATGAATCATTAACGGAGACACAAAATACTTCATCAATTCCTAAGTTTTTAAAAGCTTCAAATTTCTCATCAAATGCAGGCAATTGCTGTGATGAACAAGTTGGAGTAAAGGCACCCGGTAATGAAAATATTAAAACTCTTTTTTCTGAAAATAAATCGCTAGAGGAAATAGACATCCATGCCTTATCTCCCTCTAGATAACACATTTCCCCAGTCTCAAATTCATTTTGAGACCTAATCTTAAATGTTACATTTGGTAATCTATTCATAAATATAACCTCAATTTAGTTGAGGTAATTTGACCTTGGATACTAATGAGAAGAAGAGACGGTGGCCAAATTACCTCAAACTGGTTAGCGATAAATTATTGCCAACCAACTCTATCCATCAACTTAACAGCATCAGGATTGAATTCACCATAGCTTGCAACTGAAGTCTGATCTTCTTTAAAACCAGAACCAAATTGAGCTATTAAATCACTAGGTGCAACACCTTCAAGCATAGGAAACTCATAAGTGTTATTAACTATGTGACTTTGAGCTTCTTTACTAAGCAAGAACTCTATGAACTTAACAGCATTACCTGCATTTGGAGCATTTTTCATAAGACCAGCTCCACTTACATTAATATGAGCTCCTCGTCCATCTTGGCCTGGGAAATGAAGTTCAACTTTTCTGGCAGCAGCTTGCTGTTCTTCGCCTTTTTTACCAGATAACATCAAACCAATGTAGTAACTATTCGCTACAGCAACATCTGCTTCGCCATTTGCAACTGCCATAATTTGCGCTCTGTCATTACCTTCAGGTTTTCTTGCAAAATTGCCTACAAATCTGTGTGCCCACTTTTCAGTAGCATCGACACCATTATTAGCAATCAATGAGGCAACTAAAGACTGATTGTACATATTACCAGAACTTCTTATTGCAACTCTGCCTTTCCATTTCGGATCTGAAAGATCTTCATACGTAAGCCCTTCCATATCCTCTGCAGAAACATTTACTGGATTATAATAAATCACTCGAGAGCGTTTAGCTATTCCNACCCACTCNTTNTTTGGGCCTCTTAAATTTTCAGGTACAATTGAATCGATAGTACTTGAGTTAATACTTTGGAACATTCCATCTTTTTGAACTTTCCATAGATTACCAGCATCAACAGTAATAAAGACATCAGCAGGAGAATTTGCTCCTTCTGAAGCAAGTCTTTCCATTAATGCTTTTCCTTTACCTGAAATAACGTTTACTTTGATGCCAGTANCNTNCGTAAACTTTTGATATAATGCATCATCNGAATCATAATGCCTTGACGTATACAAATTGACTTCTTTAGCGAATGAACTGCCAACTGTTACAAAACTAATTACAGCTATTGCTAAGAATCTTAATACTGAATTCATAAATTTTTCCCTTCTTTAGAATGATACTAAGTTTCATTCTATATATCTTANTGAGAATGATTATCAATAGCAAATATGACGCACTTTACTGATTTGAGTTTATAANGAATTTACAAAGCTAATTAATTGATTTACTTGATTTTTATCTAAAGATTTGAACTCTTCTAACACTCTAGAGGCTTCCCCGCCATGCCATAATATAGCCTCCTCAATTGTTCGAGCNCTTCCATCATGTAAAAATCCATATTCTGCAGATACCACTGATGTCAACCCTATTCCCCACAAAGGCGGCGTTCTCCACTCAGAGCCACTGGCATTGAATTCATAAACACCATCAGACAACTGTTCACCCATATCATGCAACAAAAAATCTGAATAAGGGTATATGATTTGATTGGCTAAATTTTGATGCGTACTTTCATTTTTTGTAACAAATCTCTCAGTATGACAAGAATTGCAGCCAATTTTAAAAAATATTTCTTTACCTTTAACCACGTTAATATCTCTCACGTTTCTTCTTACTGGCACACCAAGTTGCGATGAATAAAAAACTACTAGATCCAATTGATCATTAGAAACTTCATAGCCATCATAGCTTTCGCTATTTCCACTGACTGCATTTTGACAGCTTAATTGCACATCAGTACAGTTAAATGGNTTTTCAAAAAGTTTATTTGATAAACCCATGTCATGAAAAAAGGCATCAGCAGTTTGTTGGTAAACCGTAGGTTGTGATGCTTTCCAGCCAAACCGACCAAGGGAATAATCATTTTTTTCATTATGCCAAACAATATTTGCTTTTCCAGATATTCCATCACCGTTTATGTCATTCACATCTGCATTTATTAAAATATCCGTTTCACTAATGTTTTCAATTAAACCTAGACCAATCATTGGTTGTGCGATTCTTGCTGAAAAGTTTGTATCTTGATTGATATCTCCGTAATTAAAATTTCTAATTTTAATTACAGGCTTTCTTAATTCGACTATACGACCATCATTGTAAGATATTGGAACATATTCATAATTAATAACAATGTCCGCTTCTCTTGGAATACTTTCAACCGAGAATTCACTAATTTGATTTCCGTAAATGGGATCTGGTAGATTTTTAATACCATCTGAAATTGAGTCCTGATTTTTTGAAATTTGAATAACAACAGATACAGCGTCATCAGATTCATCTATAGGCAAATGTCCTCGTCCATCAGAAATATGACATGCTTCGCACGAACGAGCACTGAAAAAAGGCCCTAAACCATCTCTTGCAATATTTTCTGAGAATTTTGCATCTTCCCAAATTCTCTCAAATAAAGCATTTCCTACAAGAAAATTGATTTTTAAATTATCTCCTAAATTTCTTGCAACCAGTGAAAAACTATTTTTATTTTCAACCTCATTCGAGGTTTTGCCACCTGGCAGTAACGGGTCTGAAGATATTGAAGTGCAAATATAAAAAAAAATGTTTGCAAACAGGATTGCTTTAAATAGACGTTTCACAATTTAAGGCTAATTTCTATTCTGCCTCATGTCCACTTTGAATCAGATCATCTATATTTTCATCTTCTCCGAATGGTTCTATCTGGCTGTGATCAATTTCTTTTGGTTCTCTAATGTCTAAATTTGGAGGCAGGCGGCTTTCTAAAAGTCCAGCTGCTTTTAATTCTTCAAGTCCAGGTAAATCTGTGACTTGTTCTAGCTGGAAGTACTCTAAGAACCTCTCAGTTGTACCATAAATAATGGGCCTTCCTGGTACCTTCTTTCTACCGATTGGCCTCACCCAGTTTAACTCCATAAGAACATCAAGAGTTCCAGGACTAAAATGAACTCCTCTTATGTCTTCAACTTCAGCTCTTGTAACAGGTTGATGATAGGCGATTATTGCCAAAGTCTCAGTAGCAGCCTTTGATAGTTTTCTTTGAACTATTTTTTCTTTTTTCATCATTGGTGCAAGATCGGTGGCAGTTTTAAAGCTCCATTTATTGCCAGTTTTGACCAGATTAACTCCCCTATTTTTATATTGAGCTTCAATTAAATTTAGTAATTTGTTTAAATTTGTACCCTTCGGCAATCTTGCCTTTAAACTCTCTGCATCAAGGGGTTCATTTGCTGCAAATAGAAGAGCCTCGAGAATTCTAAGATTGTCCATATCCTCAGATGGAAAATTCATGACATTATTTTTTTCTACTTCATCAGACATAATTTATTTAATTAATGAATTCATCGTCCTTTTTATTTTTTAAAAATACTGGTCCAAAAGGAACCAGCTGCTGCACTTCAAGTACCCCTTCTCTTACAAGTTCCATTGCTGCAGCCAGGGTTCCTGCAACACCTGATCTAGCGCTTTTACCATTTGAAAATTCATGTGGTAAAAATTTCTCAAGCCGAGTCCATTCTGGTACATCACCTATCATTCTTTGAAGTCTAACAAGCGCATCTTCCATTGCAAAAACAGGTGGTCTTTCAATAGTCATCGATGAGTAGGCAGTTCTGTACCTTTGATCTGCATATGATTTTAAAAGATCGTATAAATCCAGATAATATTCAGGCGTTCGTATCAACCTTATGCCTTCAGGCATCCCTCTATTAAAAAAATCAGTACCAAGTTTTGGTAAATTCATTAATTTTTGAGAAACTTGTCGGATCGCTTCAAGTTTCTTGAGTTGAAATTTCAATCTTTCTGCCATTTCTTCAGCACTCAATTCTTCACCTGACTCTTCTCTTGGTATTAACAAATTGGATTTTAAGTAAGCCATCCAAGCTGCCATAACAAGATAGTCAGCCGCCAACTCTAAATTGCGATTACGAACTTTTTCTATAAACTCCAAGTATTGCTCTGTGAGNTGGAGAATGGAAATTTTCATTAAATCTACTTTTTGAGATTTAGCTAATGTTAACAGCAGATCTAGGGGACCTTCGAATTCTCCCAAGTTTACAATCAAATCATCTGGGCTAGTTTGATTAGATGCTTCCTGTTCAGTATAAGTACTTGAAATATCTTCCATTTTTCAATTTTTTGATTCTTTTATTATATAACAGATGATGTTTATATACGATAAAATACATCAAAGCTGCTTGGTTAGATATTCGTAGGCTTTTATGTTTTCTTCATGTACGAAATCAGATTTTGTCTGATAGATATTGATAAGATCGTCAGGTATTAAAATAGGCTCAGCTTCATTCTTAATTCTTTCAGCTATCTTATTAATTTCATTGATGTTTCCATTACAATGAAGAACAAGGTCACAGCCGGCACTAAGTGATTTTAAAGCAGCNATATCAACATCATCTGAAATAGCTTTCATTGAAATATCATCGGTCATCAGTAGCCCTTTAAAGCCAATTTTATTTCTTATTATTGTTTCAATAATTTTTTTTGAAAAAGTAGCAATATTTTGATCGTCTAAAGACTTAAATAAAATATGTGCCGTCATACCTAATAATGCGTCGGAGTTGTTCTGAAAAGGCTTAAAATCAGTACTTAAAAGTTCATCTTCAATTTCATCTACTTCAGGCATTTCAAAATGACTGTCAACTCTTGCTCGGCCGTGCCCAGGTAAATGTTTAATCACAGAAGCTATGCCGCATTTATTATTTGTTTCAATTACTATCTTGCCTGCTTTAGAGACAGTCCTTTCATTTATCGAAAAAGCTCGATCTCCAATTACACCACTTTCATTTGCTGCTGGTAAATCTAAAACTGGCACTGTGTTTGTGTTAATGCCCAATTCTTTTANGGTATGAGCTAAAATTTCAGTATTAAGTCTTAATAATTCAAACCCTAAGTCTGCATCCTTCTCAATAATTTTCCCAAAAAAAAGATTTGATTTAAATTTATTAACACCCTTAAAATTTAGTCTTGAAACTCTTCCACCTTCCTGGTCTATCAATATTGGAATATTTTGATGATTAATTTCTTTGAGTTCTTTAATTAAATTTTTTAAATTGTCTTTATTAATACAGTTTCTTTCAAATAAAATTATTCCCCAAGGTTTGTAATCTCTAAAAAATTTTATTTCTTCTGTTGTTAATTTTTCTCCAGAAATACCACAAATTAAAGGTAGGTATTTTTTCATTTTATTAAATTAATCTCCAAGATCGTATATATTTAAGTCAGGAGTATCAACGCCTCCCTTGTCTTTTGGTATTATTCTATAATCATTTAAATTGGTTTTTATTTCGATAATCTCTTCTTCTTCTTTTTTAGTATAAAAATAAATGGCAGTAATAAAAATTGCTAAAATTAAAGAGAAAATTATGAACCTCATTTTTTATTTCATTTCATCTGGCGAGGAAACTCCAAGAATATCAAGTCCAGATTTTATTGTTCTCTGAGTAGCAATCAGTAGTGCCATTCGAGCATAAGTCCTTGGTATATTATCTGCATCTATAAATTTCTTACTGTTATCTACTTTTCCCTGACTCCATAAAGAGTGAAATTCTGATGCTAATTCATACAGGTAATATGCAATTCGATGTGGCTCAAATAGAGAAACTGACGTATTAATGATATTACTATAATCCAGGATTTTTTTTAAAAGAGATATTTCAGAAAGATCATTAAGTTCAGAAAAATTGCATTCACTAAAATTCTCTAAATTTAATTTAATATTTTGAGAATGAAGATTGTTTAATACGGACGAAATTCTTGCATGAGCATACTGTACATAAAAAACTGGATTTTCTTTAGACTGTTCAGTTACTTTTTTAAAATCAAACTCTAAGGGTGCTTCATTTTTTCTGTACATCATCATAAATCTTATACTATCACTACCAACTTCTTTCACTAAATCACTTAAGGTAATGAAGTCACCAGATCTTTTTGACATTTTTAATTCCTTGCCATCACTGATAAGTTTTACCATTTGACATAACTTTGCTGTAAATCTTGCTTTNTTATTAGTTAGGGCCTGTATCGAAGCGCTCATTCTCTTAATGTATCCGCCATGATCAGCGCCTAATATGTCGATTAAATGTGTCGATCCTCTTAAGTATTTATCATAATGATAGGCAATATCGTTTGCAAAGTAAGTCCACTCACCATCTGATTTTTGTAATGGTCTATCGATTTCATCTCCATATTCAGATGATTTAAATAATAATTGCTTTCTTGGTTCCCAATCTTCAATTTGTTTACCTTTGGGCTTATCTAAAATGCCCTCATAGATTAAATTCATATTTTTGAGTTCATCTATGGTTTTGTCGATTTTACCTTGGGTTATTAATTCTTTTTCTGAAACAAAAATATCCTGATTAATAGATAGTTTACTTAAGTCTTCTTTTATGTTTTCTAATAGTAAATTTACACACTCACCTTTTATTGTTGAAAAGTGATTGTCGTTTTCAAGAATAGATGTACCGTGTTTGTCTATTATTTTTTTAGCAACATCGATTAGATATTCACCAGGATAAAATTCATCTGGATAATTTTCTTCGCTTTTGCTATTGATGATTTCTTTTATTCTAATAATTGTAGAGTTTGCAAGGGTATCAATTTGAGTACCTGCATCATTAATGTAATATTCTTTTGTTACATTATGACCGGTGACTTTAAGTAGATTTGATAGTACGTCACCAAAAACNGCTCCTCTACAATGACCGATATGTAAGGGGCCNGTAGGATTCGCAGAAACATATTCGACATTAATATTTTTATTTAAACCAATTTCCTCATTAAAGAGCAAGTTCGTTTCTAGCAACTGACTTAAAAATTTAAACCAAGTATCTTTAGAAATATTAAAATTTAAAAAGCCTGGACCTGCAACTTCCAACATCTCAAAGTCCTCAATTTTCTCTAATGATTTAATGAGAGTTTTAGCTGCCTCTACTGGATTTGCTGATATCTCTTTTGCAAGAACCATNCAAATATTTGTACTTAGCTCNCCATCAGATTTGTTTTTTGGGTATTCAACNACAAANGAGCTTNTCTCTACAGTTTCATTCGAAACATTNAATATTTTTGAAAATTCTGCTCCGATTATATTCTTTAAATAACCATTTATGTTTCTCATAAGCTAATTAAATTTATTATAAAAATTCTGAGCATAATTATCAGTCATTCCAGCTATGAAGTCGCATACTGCTCTTGGTTTATCCTCATCAGAAATAATTTTTTTCATATGTTCTTTTATGAATTTTTCATCTTGTTCTATAAATAGTTTGAATAGTGATGATATAATTTGATGGGCGTTACTGGTCATTGCTTTTACTTTATCATGATTATACATTTTCATTGATAGGAAAGATCTAATATACTTTACTTCTTCTTTTGTTTTATCTGAAAAGTCAGCAATTTTTTCATTATTAAGCCTGACATCTTCATTGCATCTTACTTTTGATTTTTTAACTTTCTCACTAATTGTATTAATTACATCAGTAATCATAATTGAGGTTGATTTTCTTGTTATTTCATTATTTATACGCTGCATATCGTAAGAGTTATAATTTTTCGGAAAATTTTTAATAATTTCACCAATCATTGGCAATTCAACCAGATCATCATATGAAAAAAAACCTGCTCTAAGTCCGTCATCTAAATCATGATTATTGTATGCAATGTCATCCGCTATTGAAGCTATCTGCGCTTCAATTGATGAAAACTCATTCAACTTTAAGTCAAACTCTTTATCGAGGGCTTCTATGGTTTTTGGAACATCTTTTGTCATCGGCCCATTATGTTTTACGAGTCCTTCAAGTGTTTCCCACGTTAAGTTTAAGCCTTCAAAATCAAAATACTTTTTTTCTAGCAAATGCACAATTCTAATTGCCTGATCATTATGGTCAAAACCCTCATGAGAAACCATGCATTCCGAAAGAGCATCTTCTCCAGCATGTCCAAATGGCGGATGACCAATATCATGACTTAAGGATAATGTTTCAGTTAGATCTTCATTGAGATTGAATATTTTACTTATTGACCTAGCAATTTGTGACACTTCTAGCGAATGTGTTAATCTTGTCCTGTAGTGATCTCCTTCATTTGAAACAAATACCTGTGTCTTGTGTTTAAGCCGTCTAAAGGCAGCAGAATGAAGAATTCGATCACGATCCCGNTGGAACTCTGATCTAGTTTGACTGTAATTCTCTTTATACAGCCTACCTTTCGAAGTTTCTTGATTGGTTGAAATAAAAGATAAATCTTCAGAAATCATCACTAAATAGAATTGGTAACATAAATTTTTATTGTACAATAAACTCATTACTTTAAGAATCTTAAAATAACAATAAAAGAATACGGATGGTAAAAATAGTAAGTTGGAATGTAAATTCAATAAGGGTTCGTTTACCTCATTTAATTGAATTAGATAAATCAGTTAAACCAGATATAGTCATGCTTCAGGAAACTAAATCAACTGATGAAAACTTTCCAGAAGAAGAGATTTCTTCACTTGGGTACCAAATAATTAAAAAGGGTCAAAAATCATATAATGGAGTGGCGATTTTATCAAAAGCCCCAATAAAAAAAATTACAGATACTTTGCCGGGAAACAAAGAAGATGTTCAAGCAAGATTTATTGATGCACAGGTACAAGTCGAAAATCCTTTTAATATTGTCTCTTTGTATCTCCCTAATGGCAATCCTATTGATACTGACAAATTTCCTTACAAATTAGATTGGATGAGGAGATTTAAAAAGTATGCTCAAAATAAAATAGAAAACCATGAAACAGTTATATTTGGAGGGGATTACAATATAATACCAGGATCTGATGACGCGGTTGATATTAATAAGTGGAAAAATGACGCTTTGCATCATCCAGACTCTATAAAAATTTACAGAGAAATCATAAATTTAGGTCTGTCTGATGTGCTAAGAATTTATAATTCTAAACCCTATGAGTTCACATACTGGGACTATTCAAGGGGGTCATGGGAAAAAGACAACGGTCTTCGAATTGATCATTTTCTTGCAACACCAAGTGCTGTTGATCGAATAACTGACTGTCAAATAGAAAAACAATTTAGAGGTCTTGAAAGACCNTCTGATCATGTTCCAATCTGGTTTGAAATTAAATAGATTACTTTGGATTTCTTGCAATAATATTTATTAGCTCATAAACAATTGTTGCTGCAGCGGTTGACGTAAGTTCTGCATGATCATAAGCTGGAGCGACTTCNACGACGTCTGCTGAAACAAGCTGTGAACCTGCCAATCCTCTTAATACGTTTAAAATTTCTCTTGTGGTCATTCCCGCAACTTCTGGAGTTCCAGTTCCAGGAGCATGAGCTGGATCTAAAACATCAATATCTATGGATATATATAATGGATTATTGCCAATTCTATCTTTTATTCTTTTAACAATTTGATCAATTGTGTTTGTTTGGAATTCATCGCAGTGAATTGTTTTAAAACCTAATTCACGATCATTTTTTAAATCATTTGTACTGTAAAGAGGGCCACGAATTCCAATATGCATTGATGCATCATCCAAAAATANCTTTTCTTCTCTTGCTCTTCTAAATGGTGTACCGTGCGTATAAGGAGCTCCGAAGTANGTGTCCCAAGTATCCAAGTGAGCGTCAAAGTGGACTAAGGCAACCGGACCACCAACCTTTTTATTAATTGATCTGAGTAATGGCAATGCAATTGTGTGGTCACCGCCAATAGTTACAATACTTCCAACTTTTTGGAGCAGCTCAGTAGATCCTTTTTCAATTTGCTTAATTGCTTCGTCAATATCAAAGGGATTACAGGCTATGTCCCCAGCATCAGCTACCTGTTGAACTTTGAAAGGTTCAACATCATAATTTGGATGATAATTCGTTCTTAGTTGTCGAGAGGCTTGTCTTACACTTTGAGGACCAAATCTAGCCCCAGGACGATAACTCGTACCCGCATCAAATGGTACGCCTATAATTGCNACATCACANTCTTCAACATCTCTCAGCTCGGGAAGACGTGCAAATGTAGATGGGCCAGCATACCTNGGAACAACTGTTCCNCTTACTGGTTGAATTGGTTCTTTTTTATCGCTCATAATCTATTAATCAAATCCTCCAAAATCTTGGAATAATGATGGGTCTCCAAATATATCTCCGTAATCCTGATTGCCACCTAAGGACCCTCCAGAAAGCTCTTCATCAGTAAGTTCATTAGACTCTAAAGTTTGCAATTGTTCAAGAAATTTGGATTTTTTCTCCTTATCAGCAGCATCAATACATGATTGTCCGTATAGATCATTTTTCACTATTTGGGTAGCTCCATAGGTAGCAAAGACCACTATTAACAATATAGCGGTAATTCCCTTTGGAATTCTAAAACCAGCTTTATATTTTTTATTAATTCTATTGTCTGCTGCTTTTTCTTTTACAAACTTTTCCTGTGANTCTGCATANCGTTTTTCTGCTCTTCTTCGTAAAACCTCATAGGTAACTGCAGCTATAATAGTTAACGCTATTATTGTTAAAGCTAATGCACTCAATGCAGGACTTATTCCCAGCCTTACTTTTGATGCAATTACAGTTGTTAATGTTTGATCCGATAAAATGCTAAATACAGTCGTGTTATAATTTTCAAATGAAAATAAAAAAGCAATTACTGCAGCTGATGCTATTGCNGGGCTTAAGTAAGGAACTAAAATTTTAAAAAANACTTGAGTTTGCGANGCTCCAAGGTCNAAAGCTGCCTCNTCTTGAGTCTGATCAAANCTTTGAAGTCTTGCAACAAATATNANAAAACAATAAGTNGATATNAANCANGTTTGAGCCAAAATTGTTAGAAATATTCCGTTTCTTCCAATATCTGCAATGAACCCCTCTCCTCCTAAGCCTGCTATTCGGTCCCATAAAACGACTGTTGAAATACCAATTATCACACCAGGAAATAAAACGGGCATAATCGANATTGAGTAATAAATATCCCTCAACTGCGAACGCACTTGAGTTAATACTATTGCTGCGGCCATTCCAATTGGTACGGAGAGAGTTACAACTCCTGCTCCTATAATCAAACTGCTAATAATACCATCGTGAAGTCTCCAGTCAGATAAAAGTCCTGCCAGATGTTGTCCATCATAAGCAATTTTACCTTCATTAAACCATCTAAAACTAAAACATTCCCAAGGTGTGATCGAGGGAAATTCTGCAGAGTTGAATGCTGTAATGCTCATGATGATTAACGGCCCAAATAAGTATGCAAAAAATATAAAAATATATATTCCCATCATGAAATTTATAAAATAGCTCGGTCTCACTTAATAATTTCTCCAATCCTAACTTTAAATATTCGCATCATTGTGAGTACNAAAATAACAGAAACAATTAACAAAATGATTGAATAAGCTGATCCTCGTGACCAGTTGTCATTCATATTAAACCATTGATATATCAATTGAGGAAACCATAAAGTATTNGGGCTACTTAAAACAACTGGCGTTGCTAATGCTCCAACAGTTAACATAAAAACCATTGTACAGCCAGATACAATNCCTGGTTTAGCATGAGGAATAACTATTCTCCAATGCGTTCTAAAAGATGAGGAACCTAAATCTTTTGCTGCCTCGATTTGATTAATGTCCAAACTTTCGATTGCATTATAGAGAGGGAACATCATCAGCAAAATATAAGCGTATATTAAGCCGGTATATAAGCCGATATCATAAGTGATAAATAGGATTCCTTGATCAAGTATTCCAACCCCGGTCAAGAAATTGTTAATTACACCTTCGTTTGCAAACAAAATCCTCAATGCGAATGATCTAAGCAATTCATTAATCCAGAAAGGAATAATCAGAGAAACAATAAGAAGTCTAGCGGTACTAGGGTTTGCAATTTTNGCNATATAAAATGCTATTGGATAGCAAAATAGCAGATTTGCAATTGTGACAAGCATTGAAACAAAGATAGTTCTTCCAAATACACCTAGATCAACAAAGTTAAAAGCATCAGTGGCTGTCTTAGATCCAAATATAAAGTGGCTATAGTGTTCAAAAGTATAATAATCTTCAGGTCCACCTCTTGCTAAAGGGGGGACGTTGGTTCTAAATGATAAATCCAACATATAAAATTGTGGAATTATAACTAAGAAAACAAACCAAAATATTATTGCTACTAAAAAATATATCGCAACTGCCTTACCGTTTTTCTTAAAAAATGGTTGAGTAAATAAAAAATTGTTCATGACTTAATCTATAGCTAGAGATGCTTTAGGTAATATTACTGATTTTGAAGACTCAAAACCTAGTACAATTGACGATCCTGAAGTTATAGAGGATGTATCTATGGCGTTTGGTACTGAAAATTTAATTTTTGCTCCCGATTTAAGGCTTGCGTAAAAATTTTTTAAATTACCTTCAAATTCAAAACTTTCAATATTCACATCGATTTTATTATCAAAGTTGTCGCCATCTCTTGGTATAAATAAAGACTCAGGTCTAACAAATGCAATTGACTCATCTCCAATATTTAACTTTTTGCTTTCATTCATCGTTGCTAAATATTGCCCATCAGCAGTTTCAATTTTAGCTTTATCTCCCTCAATACCTGTAACTTTTCCATATAAAGGATTATTCTCACCAACGAATGTTGCAACAAATGGTGTTAATGGATTGTTATAAACTTCGTCGCATTTTCCAATTTGCTCAAGCTCTCCTTCATTCATGACCGCTATTCGATCAGACATTGTTAGGGCTTCTCCTTGATCGTGCGTAATATAAATAAATGTAATGTTTACTCTTTTTTGTATTTCTCTAAGTTCGGTTCTCATTCTTTGACGAAGTTTTAAATCCAAGGCAGACAATGGTTCATCTAAAAGAAGAACTTTTGGCTCAACAGCTAAAGCTCTTGCAATGGCTACTCTTTGTTTTTGACCTCCAGAGAGTTGATGAACTTTTTTATCTCCTTGTCCCTCTAAGGCTATCAATTCCAAAAGTTCATCCGCTCTTTTTTTTCTTTCTTCTTTTGATACGCCCCTTACTTCAAGGGAAAACGCAATATTTTCTGATACACTCATGAGAGGAAACAGAGCTAAGTTTTGAAATATTAACGCGGTTGGTCTTTTATTTGGACCAATTCCAGACATATCTTTATTGTCAATAAGCACTTTACCTTCAGAAGGTTCTTGAAATCCAGATATAGCCCTCAACAGAGTAGTCTTTCCACAGCCTGAAGGTCCTAAGAAGCTGAAGAACTCACCTCCATTTACTTTTACATTGACATTCTTGGCGGCATAAAAACTGCCAAATGTTACCGAAACATCACTTAACTCTACATCTGCGCTCATTGATACAAATTATAATGGTTTAACTGAAAAACACGATTCAATAAAAACGCCCAAGACAATGCCTTGGGCGCTTTTAATAACTAATCCTAGAGAACTAATTACGCTGTTTCAAATTTGTTAGCGTATTCAGCTCTTGCATCAGCATACCATGGCGGTTCTGGTGGCCAAGGATTTAACTTGGTCGAAGTGTCCCCCGGGTATATTGCTTTTGCTAAAGCTTTAGTTTCATCTGAGTAATGGTCTGAAGCTCCATTAACAGCTGAGTTATAACCGATTTCATTCACAGTTTGACCGCCTACTTCTGGTGTAAAACTGTAATTGATTAACTCATAAGCTTCATCAATGTTTTCTGCTTTTGCAGACATTGTTATACCGTCGATCCATGCCAACGCACCCTCATCAGTAGTTTGGTACGCAACTGGTTCTCCAGCTTTCATCATTGCTGCAATAGGGCCATCCCAAGTTTGTCCTACGACAACACCNTCAGATGTGAATCCTTGTTTCTGAGGATCGGCACCAGACCAAAATTTAACAAGATTTCCTTTTTTTGAAATACAATAGTCAGTAATTGTTTCCCAATTCTTTCTCATTGTATCTTCATCGTTGTACGAAGACCAGAAATCCATTTTGCCTTGATGATGCATCCAAATACCACATCCAGTCATCATTGAGTATGTTCTACCCATCATGAATGCGCCATCTATTCCAGGATTAGGCTCCCAAATATCTCCAAAGCTTGGAAGTCCATCGGGTTGCCATTTGTCGGTTCTCCAAGAAATNGACTCAGTACCCCAAAGTTGTGGTACCCAGTGAGATCCTTTTCCACCAAAATTCCAGTCACGCTCACCAACAGCTAGCATTCCTGGGTTAACAGCGCTTGTGTTTATTCGATTCATATCAAATGGGGCAAGTACGCCAAGGTCAGCCCATTGCAAAGCTCTCATGTTTGTTGGACTTGCAAGGTCATAACCGGCTCCACCACCAGCTTTCATTTTTGATATAATTTCACCGTTATCACCTATTTTAGTATGGTTAACAGTAATTCCAGTTTTTGCTTTGAAATCTGCAACTACTGAGTCCGGCAAATATTCGCCCCACATTAAAACATTAACAACGGGAGCAGCAAAAGCGTTTGGAATATACCAAGGCCCAATAGCTGCTGCTGCACCAGTTGCAGCTGCACCTTTCAGGACTGATCTTCTTGAAACTTTTGCAGCCTTAAGAGTTTTATTAATTTTCTTCACGGCTACTCCTCATTTAATTTATTTGTTTAATTGATAAAAATTTTCATACATATAGAGGTAGCTGTAAAGAACAAAGTTAAAGAAATTTAATAAGTTAATAAATTTTCTTTAAATGGATCTTTATCTAAATACATGATAAATATACATAAAAATTAATCATAAATAGATACTTTAGATTTATCCTATAAAGCATTGATAAAAATGATTATTATTTTTATTTTTTAGTTCAGTTATTTCTTGGCTAAATTATTGTTTTAAATAGACTTTTTGTATGATTTTAACAACTACAATTGGCGCCTACCCAAAGCCAGATTTCTTAACTTTACCTGATTGGTTCAAAGATGAGAAAGGAACAGATGCTGAATACCCAACATCGAAGTGGGAACAGGCAAAACTAAAAATGGGAGAAGAATATGAGGTCCAAATAAAACATGCCTCAGAGAGTATTATTAAAGATCAAATTGAGTGCGGGATTGATATTATTACAGACGGTGAAGTGAGACGAGAAAATTATATTCATTATCACTGCAGACATCTCGGTGGGATCGATTTTGAAAAATTAACAAAGAAAACAGCGAGAACAGGTAATTATGATTGTTGGCTTCCAACAATCACAAATAAAGTTGAATTTATTGGGTCGTTTTTAAATAAAGAATACGAAATTAATCAGTCAATATCAAAAAATCCTATTAAAGTTACAATACCTGGACCATTGACTATCACAGATACGATTGCTGATGAATTTTATAATGATCATAAAATATTAGGAGTAGATTTAGGGGAGGCAATAAATAAAGAAATAAAGTCATTAGTCAATTCTGGCTGTAAATATATACAAGTAGATGAACCTTTATTTGCAAGAAAATCAAAAGAGGCAATCGAATTTGGAATAGATAATCTTGAAAGATGTTTTCATGGAGTTACAGACTGTGAAAAGATAACTCATATATGTTGTGGATATCCAGATAAAATTGATGCAGATGATTATCCTAAAGCGCCGTTAATAAGTTATTTTGAAATTGCAGATGCCTTAGAGAATAGTCTGATTGATACCATATCTATTGAAGATGCTCATAGACACAATGATTTAAAACTACTTGAGTTGTATAAATCAAAAAAAATAATATTTGGGTTAATAAAGGTTGCCTCAAGTGAAGTAGAAGAAATTGATGTGATAAGGGATAGATTGCTGTCCTGTCTAAACCATATTGATAAAGAGAGACTTATAGCAGCTCCTGATTGTGGTCTTGGATATTTAAGTAGNGATATGGCNATGCTTAAATTAAAAAANCTNTCAAAGGCNGCAAAAAGTATTTANGCAACTAAATCTTCAGGGTTTGNAAAAGNNATGTTNAGATCTCTTGCTACATCTGCTTGAGTGCANTTATTTTTTATAACATTTAGNCCATTCATAAAATTCCTNTCATCAGATAATGCTTTTTTTAACCCNTCTCTCGCTAATTTTTTTACGAACGGTAATGTAGCTTGATTTAGAGAGATGGTAGATGTACGGGGAACGCATCCTGGCATATTTGTTACACAGTAATGTACCACGTCATGTTTAATATAAACNGGGTCTGCGTGNGTAGTAGGCTTGCTGGTTTCAATGCACCCACCTTGATCTATTGCNACATCCACNATGGCTGCTCCTTTTTTCATNTTAGAAACTAGTTCATCNGATACTAATTTGGGCGCACTAGAGCCTGGGATCAGCACACCTCCTATTAGNAAGTCACAGTTTTTAACTTCTTCAGCTATAGTTTCAGGTGTTGATATTGATGTATTGACTTCATCATTAAAATAATTTTTTAATTCATTGAGCCTTGCTTCAGATTGATCAATAAGCGTTACATTTGATTTCATTCCATGAGCAATAAGAGCGGCATTAAAACCTACAACTCCACATCCAATAATTACAACTTTAGCTGGCGGTGCTCCTGTTGCGCCAGATAATAACACGCCTCTTCCTTTGTTTGTCATTTCAAGAGCTCTGGCTCCTGCTTGTATTGAAATTCTGCCGGCTACTTCACTCATTGGAGCNAGTAATGGAAGCCTTCCATTGTTATCGGTTATAGTTTCGTAAGCTATACATGTTGCGCCGGAATTCATTAATCCTTCTGTCAATGCTTTACTTGCAGCAAGGTGCAAATATGTGAATAGCAGCTGGTCATCTTTTAATTTTTTTATTTCATTATCTTGAGGCTCTTTAACTTTAATGATCAACTCAGCGCGGTCGAAAATATCTTGCGCATTTTCAAAAACTGTTGCCCCAACATCCTTATAATTTTGATCGTCAAAACCTGACCCCTGACCGGCTGTTCTTTCAATGATTACTTCATTACCATCATCAATAAGTTCCTTTACACTTTCAGGAGTTAGGCCTACTCTATTTTCTTGCGGCTTAATTTCTTTAGGNACACCGATCAACATATATGACTAATTTTTATACTATTTATTAAATATTCAAAAGAGGAAAGCGCTCATTATGGGTAAAAAATGGCTAAACATTGTTTATAAGGAAAAGAATTCAACCCGCCTAAAAAAACATTATAGGGAATGGGCTGACGGTTATGACAGTGACNTAAAAGACTGGGGCTACGCTTACCCAAGTAAAGTTAAACAGATTCTAGAAAAGTATATAACTGTAAAGAANGGCTCAAAAATTCTTGATGCAGGGTGTGGTACTGGCTATGTCGCTGAAGTTTTGAAAGCTCTTCGTTACAATAATATCGTAGGGATAGATTATTCAAAAGATATGTTAAGAGTAGCTCGCTCTAAAAAAATATATAAAAAACTAGTTTGCGAGTCGTTAAGCAAAAAAACAAGTTTAAAAGGAAATCAATTTGATTTAGTTATATGCACAGGTGTTTTGACGTCAGGTCATGTNGGACCGTCATCAATAAAGGANTTAATTAGATTAACAAAGCCTGGGGGTTATCTCATACTCTCTATTTCTGAAAAAATTTTCTCAAAACTTGGATTTAAGCGTGAATTAGAGAAAAGATCGAATGAGTACAATTATATCAAATTATCAAAACCTTTTATTGCTTTACCTAACCACAAAGATAGTGCAAGGTCGCGAATGCACACTCTTCAAAGAGTTTAACCGTGCTGCTCTTGGCTCATATCATCAGGATTGATGCCGGCAACTTCAACTGGTTTTTTCATTGCATCTCGTCTGAAAGGTTCCCCAAGTTCTTGATTTAAAATAACTTCAATAAAAGTTGTAACTCCATTTGACTGTTCTTCACACGCAGTTCTGAGTGAATTTGTCAACTCATCCATGGTTTTAACTATAACACCCTTCAATCCACAGCCTTCTGCAACTTTTGCGTAGCTTAATTCTGGATCTAATTCGGTACCAACGAAATTATTGTCATACCATAATATCGAATTTCTTTTTTCGGCGCCCCACTGATAGTTTCTAAATATCACCATTGTAATTGCAGGCCATTCTTCCCTAGCGCAAGATGTCATTTCATTCATGCTTATGCCAAAAGCTCCATCTCCAGCGAAACCAACAACAGGAATATTTGGACAGCCTATTTTAGCTCCTAAAACTGAAGGGAAGCCATAACCGCAAGGCCCAAAAAGACCAGGAGCTAAATATTTTCTACCTTCTTCAAATGTTGGATAAGCATTTCCAATTGCACAGTTATTGCCTATGTCGGATGAAATTATTGCATTTTTTGGCAAGCCATTCTGTATTGCCCTCCAAGCCATGCGAGGAGACATGCGATCTGCATCCCTTACTCTAGCTTCCTCATTCCATGATGTTCCAGGATCGTCATCTTCATGGTCCATACTACTCAATGTTTGTAACCAAGCAGATTTGGTTTGATGAATTAGAGCTTTCCTCTCATCTCTATTTTTGTTTCCTGCTTCGGGAGAAAGGCTATTTAATAGTTGCTGGGCAACTTGTTTTGCATCACCGCATATACCTACTGAAACTTTTTTTGTTAATCCAATTCTATCAGAATTTATATCGACCTGAATAATAGCTGCATCTTTTGGCCAATAATCTATTCCGTAGCCAGGCAATGTTGAAAATGGGTTAAGTCTAGTCCCTAATGCAAGAACAACGTCTGCTTTAGAAATTAACTCCATAGCAGCTTTTGAGCCGTTATAACCTAAAGGCCCCACTGCAAGTGGATGACTACCTGGAAAACTATCATTATGTTGATAGCCTGAAGCAACAGGTGAATCTAATTTTTCAGCTAAAGCTTTGCAGTCATTGATTGCATCAGCTAAGACCACCCCAGCTCCTGATAATATTACTGGAAAGTCAGCATTAGATAAAAGTTTTGCTGCTTCTTTTATTGCTTCGCTTCCTCCAGATGGTCTCTCAAATTTTATTATTGGCGGCAACTCGATATCTATAACTTGTGTCCACATGTCGCGAGGAATATTTATTTGTGCTGGCGCGGAACCTTTGAATGCTTTTGAAATTACTCGATTTAGTACTTCTGCAACTCTAGTAGGATCTCTCACTTCCTCCTGGTAGCAAACCATATCTTTAAACAATGCCATTTGTTCTACTTCTTGAAAGCCACCTTGTCCTATAGTTTTATTAGCCGCTTGTGGAGTAACNAGAAGCATTGGAGTGTGATTCCAGTATGCAGTTTTTATTGGCGTAACAAAGTTCGTAATGCCCGGGCCATTTTGTGCAATGCACATAGACATTTTTCCTGTNGCTCTNGTATAGCCGTCTGCGATTATACCNCCNTTATTTTCATGAGCTACATCCCAGAAAGTAATGCCTGCTTTTGGAAATAAATCGGAAATTGGCATGAATGCAGATCCAATTATTCCAAATGCGTGCTGTATTCCGTGTTTTTGTAAAACTTTAACGAATGCTTCTTCTGTGGTCATTTTAGTCATAACAATACTTTCTATACTAATATTTTTTCTCTGCCNGGATCATAAAAACAATTTATTGACCCCTCTGCAGAATATTTAGTTTCTGCAACTTCAATTTCAAATTTTTGATGACTCATCATTTCTTCAATAGAGTAGCTGTCATTGTTTGAAATGTAACCCATGCCCAATGATTTGTCTAAATAGAAACCATACATACCTGAAGAAATTTCACCAACAATCTTACCGTCAAAATAGATTGGCTCATTGTGATAAATTAATAAGTCATTGTTAGATAATGCAAAATTTACTTTTCTTTTACTGAGACCAGATTTCTTCTTTTCTTCAAGTGCTGCCTGTCCTAAAAAAGGATTCTTTTTATTAAGATTTACACAAAATCCAACACCCGCTTCAAAAGGGTTTTCCTCAACTCCAATATCATGCCCCCAATGAAGATATCCTTTCTCCATTCTCAGTGAATTTAGTGCATGATAGCCTGCAAGTTTTACTGGGCTCTTTCCATTTTTTGCATAAACAACATCNAATACTTTTTCCAAATTATTATAAGGNATGTATATTTCAAAACCCAGCTCGCCAACGTATGTAATTCTATGAAGCCTACATTCAGTGCCAACAAGATTTATTTTCTTAGAAAATCCAAACGGTAATGTTTCATTTGAAATATCCTCATTACATATTCTTTGAAGGTGCTCCCTTGAATTGGGTCCCATTATTGAAAGACAGCCATATTGTTTAGTAACATCAATAATTTCTATATTTTTAAATTTTTTTGAATGAGATAATAACCAGTAATAGTCTTTATTNTGTGNAGTTGGACCNGTAACAAACATANATTCATTTTCACTTATTCTNGTAAAAGTAATGTCNCCTTCNGTTCCAGCTTCGTCATTTAACATTTGTGTATATATAATTCGCCCAACTGGTACATTCATCTCACTTACACACATATAATTTAAAAAATTAACTACATCATCTCCTCGAATAATAAACTTAGAAAAAGATGTAAGTTCAAATAAGCCAATATCATTTCTTACTGCAATACATTCNCTCCTTACATTTTCAAACCAATTTTGTTTATGATACGAGTATTGATATTGAGGTCTTTGACCATTATTNGTANACCAATTTGGCCTTTCCCATCCAGCCGCTTCTCCAAAGCAAGCTCCTTCTTTTTCAAGTTGGCCATAGAGTGGTGATTTAATTTTGTTTCTAGAAGTTTCAAATTGATAGTAGGGCCAATGTACAGCGTACAAGAGCCCAAGCGTTTCAGAGCTTCTTTCTCTTAGATATTCATCATCATCTTGAAAATCTAATACTCTAGCGACATCTACATCCCACAAATCAATCTTACTTTTGTCATTTATGATCCAATCAGCCATAACTTTGCCAACTCCTCCAGCAGATTGTATTCCTATTGAATTGAAGCCAGTTGAAACAAATATATTTTCTTTGTAAGGAACTTTGCCTAAATAATACCTATCATCAGGTGTGAAGCTTTCAGGTCCATTAAAATATGTTTTAATGCCAAGCTCATTCAGTATTGGAAGCCTATCCATTGCTTCCATTAAAATAGGTCCGAAATGATCAAGATCGTTTGGCAAACTATCAAATTCGAAATCTTCAGGAATACCGTTCATGCCCCAAGGTTTTGCTTTCTTTTCAAAGGCGCCTATTAAAAGTTTTCCAGCGTCTTCCTTCACATAAATATAGGCATCTGGGTTTCTTAAGATGGGTAAATTTTTTGGTATATCTTCTGAATATTCAGTTACAGCGTAAAAATGTTCACATGCATGCAGAGGAATATTTACCCCGCACATTTTACCTACTTCCCTACTCCACATTCCAGCAGATATAACAATCTTATCACATGTAATATCACCTAGTTCTGTAATAACTTTTGTGACCTTGTCACCTTCTTGTTCGATTGAAATGACTTTNTTATTTTCAATAATGTTAGCACCCATTCNTCTTGCTTCTTTTGCAAGGCACATTGTAATNTCTACCGGGTTAATTTGNCCGTCNTGAGGCAAAAACCANGCTCCTTTAACATGCTTTGTATCGAGAAGTGGGTATTTCTCCTTTACTTCATCAATTGAAATTTCATTTATTTCTAAGCCATAACTTCGACCCATTGATGCGCCTCTACTCATTTCTTGATAACGCCCCTCATTTTCCGCAATAGAAACTGAACCATTTATCAAAAATCCAGCTGATAGATCTTCTTTCTGATTAAGCTTATGATAGAGCTCCGTTGAATACTTGGCCATTTTTGTAAGATTTTTTGTTGCCCTTAATTGACCAACCAATCCAGCTGCATGCCAAGTTGTACCACAAGTTAGACTCTTTCTCTCAACTAATGTGACCTGAACATTTCTCTCAGCAAGGTGGTATGCAATGCTTGTACCAGCAATNCCTCCTCCAATAATAACAACCTCTGTGTGTGAAGGAAGCTTTGACATANAAGATGCTAGTATTTTACTAAGACCTCTTTAATTCTTTGNAGCATTTCATCTATGTGTTTTTCTTCAGCAATTAACGCAGGGGCAACTATACCAGCATCCCCAGTAAATTTTATGTGAACACCATTAGCAAATGTCTTCTTTTGAGCATCATATCCTCTCACGCCAGGGTTTTTATCAATCGCTAGATCAAAAGCAGCCATCATTCCATCAGCTCTTACATCTGTAACAATTGGTATATCCTGAAATGCATCAAACACNGCNTCTATGAANTATGGNGACATCTTTTCTGCTCTNGCNAACACATCNTCTTTCTCATATACATCCAANGTAGCAAGAGANGCTGCTACACANGCTGGATGACCTGAGTAAGTATATCCGTGAAAAAACTCTACTCCGTGCTCTGGNCCATTATCAACAATNGCATTGTAAATTTTATCTGAAACACCAACTGCCCCCATAGGCTGCGCTCCATTGGTAATAGCCTTTGCCATAGTAATCATATCAGGCTGTACATTGTATTTTACAGCCCCAAATGATTTTCCTGTTCTCCCAAAACCAGTNATTACTTCNTCAAAAACAAGAACAATTCCATATTTATCACAAATTTCTCTTAGCCTTTCTAAATATCCAATAGGTGGAACAATGGTTCCTGTTGAGCCAGCAATGGGTTCAACGAAACACCCAGCAATNGACTCGGGACCATACATTTCTACNAACCTCTGAAGATCCTCAGCAAGATGAGCTCCATGTTGCGGCTGACCTTTTGTATATTTATTTTCTTCTAACCAAGTGTGTCTTAAATGAATAACTCCAGGCATTGTTGCAGTAAATATCTCACGGTTTTTAATCATGCCACTTAAAGAGGTTCCTCCGATATTTACACCATGGTACGCACGCTCTCTTGATACAAATCTTACACGTTGCGATTGGCCAATTGCGTGCTGATATGCCTGAATTATTTTAATTGCAGAGTCAATTGCAGTAGATCCACAAATTGTNAAGAANACATTGTTTAAATCACCCGGTAGAAGATTTGCTACNTTTTCAGCTAATGCAAAAGCAGGTAAATGAGAAACTTGGAAGCTGGGAGAGTAATCTAATTTTAACAATTGCTGATGAACAGCTTCAGCTATTTCTTTTCTGCCATGTCCCAATGGAACACAAAATAGACCGGATGAAGCATCTATTACCTGGTCACCTTTATGATTCCAGTAGTATACTCCCTCACCTCGATCTAATAATCTTGGATCCTTCTTAAAGTCTTTATTTGCAGTAAAAGGTAAAAAGTAGTTTTCCAAAGAATTAGTCGTAGGTGTAGTATTTGCCATATAGATCCTCTCAAATCAGTAAAAGTTATAAGTATTATAGTAGTCTTATTTACGCTGCTTGACTAGAGCTACCGCTCTTGTGGAAACTCTCATTTTTAGCTGCCATATCACGAAGCATTTTACATGGAGTAAATCTTTCTCCATATTTTTGTGCAAGTTTATCAGCTTCAGCCACAAATTCTTTAACACCAACCATATCNATGAAGGATAGTGGACCTCCNGTCCATGGCGCCATTCCCCAACCGAGTATTGCCCCAATGTCCGCATCTCTAACATCCGTTAGCACGTTTTCTTCATAGCATTTAGCTGTTTCAAGTGCTTGAATATANAGAAACCTTTTCTTTAATTCCTCAACATCAGGTTGATCGTCACTTTCTTTGCATAAGTTAGACAGTTCAGGCCATAGGTATTTTTTTCCATTTTCAGGATACTCGTAAAAGCCTTTATTGTTTTTCTTTCCAAACCTACCTTGCTTTTCAACCATTTCTTCCATAATTGAATACATTGGGGTTATTGGAAATTCTTTGCCTTCAGCTTCAAAGTCNTTTTTCGTTTGAGTTGTAACTTTCCAAGCTAAATCTAACGCTACAGCATCAGAAAGAGCCAGAGGAGCCATTGGCATGCCTGTCATTTTACCAGCATTTTCAATTAAAGCAGGTTTTATACCCTCTGCTAACATTGCAACACCCTCACCGGTATATGTACCAAATACACGACTAGTATAAAAACCTCGACTNTCATTTACAACGATTGGGGTCTTTCTAATTTTTTGAACGTAATCCATTGTTTTTGCCAATGTTTCTTGAGAAGTTTCTTTTCCCATGATGATCTCAACTAAAGGCATTCTCTCTACTGGTGAAAAATAATGAATACCTATGAAGTTTGCAGGACGGCTTGAATTTTNAGCTAAACCTGTAATTGGCAAAGTAGATGTATTGGAACCAAATACAGCAGTTTCTGATATTTGCGCTTCTGCTTTAGCGGTTACATCTGCTTTTATATCCCTATTTTCAAATACTGCCTCTACAATAAGATCTGCGCCCTTTAGAAGAGAGTAATCAGTTGTAGGTGTAATGAGACTTAATAGCTTTTCTTTTTTTTCTTCAGTAGTTTTTTTCTTGCTTAATTGTTTATCTAAAATCTTTGTGGAATATTCTTTTCCTTTTTCTGCTGCAGCTTGATCCATATCAATTAATACAACTTCAATTCCTGCTTTAGCAGTAACATAGGCAATTCCTGCACCCATTAAGCCTGCACCAAGAATCCCAATCTTTTTAACATCNTATTTATCGAAATCTTTTGGTCTTCTAGCTCCCTTNCTTAAAGCTTGCATATTTACAAATAGGCTTCGAACCATATTTTGAGATCTAGGATCCATTACAACTTTTGTAAAATAACGNGCTTCAATTCTCAGNGCNGCATCAATCGGNACCTGAACNCCTTCATAAACAGCAGAAAGGATTGCAGTTTGTGCAGGATAGTTATTATAAGAATTTTTTCTCAATGAAGATGATGCTGCGGCCCAAATCATTGCACCTTTTGGAGTATAAGGAAGGCCTCCCGGAAACCTAAAACCTTTTTCGTCCCATGGTTGAACTGATTTTCCGCCATCCACAATATATTTTTTTGCGGCATTTATTAAGTTATCTGCATCTGTGACTTCGTTAATAAGGCCAGCACTTAGAGCTTTTTTNGGAGTAAANGGAGTACCTGCTANTAGAAANCCCATTATCTCTTGCGTTACACCGGCAAGTCTNGGAACTCTNTGAGTTCCNCCTGCACCAGGTATCAAACCAACTTTTGCTTCAGGTTGTCCGATCTGAATTTTATCATTATCTATCGCTACACGATAGTGACAGGCGAGACATATTTCAAACCCACCACCTAAAGCATGACCGTTTATCGCAGCTACGAATGGCTTGCCAGATGTTTCCATGCTTCTGAACAATANCTGCATGTCCATGTTGCCATTATAAATTTTTTCNGCAGCTTTAACTTTATCTTCTTGAACGCTATCAAAACCAAAAACTTCAGATGAAGTTAAATCTGCGCCAGCTATGAATGCATCTTTTGCACTTCTGAGAACAATACCCTTAACTGACTCATCTGAGATTAATTTCTCAATAATTGATCTATATTCACCAAGAGATTGAAAATTTAAAACGTTCATTGAACGATTTTCCAAATCCCACGTTACAACGGCAACACCGTCGCTATCTATTTCATAAGTTACATCAGCCATGATAATTGTCCTAAAATTTTAAGTTATTAAACGCGCTCGATTACGGTTGCAGTTCCCATACCNCCACCAACACAAAGTGTGGCAAGAGCAGTAGACTTATTACTTCTCTCTAGCTCATCAAGTACAGTTCCTAAAATCATAGCCCCAGTTGCACCTAATGGGTGCCCCATAGCAATTGCGCCCCCATTCACGTTAATGTCTGAGTGGTCAATCCCCATATGTTCCATATATCTTAGCACAACAACTGCAAATGCTTCGTTAAGCTCCCACAAGTCAATGTCACTTTTGCTCATGCCTAAGTTTTTTANTAGTTTATCAGAAACATAACCAGGACCAGTAAGCATGATGCTTGGCTCAGAACCTGTTGAAGCAAAACCTTTGATTTTAGCACGAGCCTTCAAACCATATTTGTCACCCATCTCTTTATTTCCAAGCAGTATTCCAGCTGCTCCGTCAACTATTCCTGACGAATTGCCAGCAGTGTGAACATGATTAACAGCTTCAACTTCAGGGTATCGTTGTTGAATAGTAGCATCAAAACCTGCCATTTCACCCATCATTGCAAAAGATGGATCTAAAGAACCAAGTGATTGCATTGTAGCATCAGGTCTCATATGTTCATCATGATCGAGCACTGTCAAGCCATTGATATCTTTCACGGGTGTTATTGATTTTGAAAATCTTTTTTCATCCCAAGCTTTTTTTGCCCTCTTCTGACTTTCAACAGCATAACTATCTACATCATCTCTTGAGAAACCATATTTAGTAGCAATTAAATCTGCACTAATACCTTGTGGNACAAAGTAATTTTTTATTGCAACTGAAGGGTCAGCAACCATTGCGCCACCATCAGAGCCCATAGGAACTCTAGACATTGACTCAACACCGCCGCCGATGGACATTTGTGACTGTCCAGACATTACTTGTGCAGCTGCCATATTAGTAGCTTCTAAACCAGATGCACAAAATCTATTGATCTGAACACCTGAAACTGATTGATCATAGTCGGCATTTAACACTGCTGTTCTTGCAATACAGGCACCTTGTTCACCAACTGGCGCAACACATCCTAGTACAACATCATCAACATCTGCTGTATCAATTTTTGTTCTATCTTTAATATTATTTAAAACTTGAGTTGCAAGTTCCAGTGCAGTTACTTCATGAAGGGTACCATTTTTTTTACCCTTACCACGAGGGGTTCTTACAGTGTCGTAAATATAGCAATCAGTCATTTAAAAGCTCCAATTATTAATAAGATTGAAGATTATAATAATTCATAATCATCTAACAATACTAAATATGAGCTTGTTTAGTAATTTCTAAGAAAAATAGTATATAGAAATCAATAATTTAAAGAGCAAATACAGAACTCAAATGTCCATTTCCATAAAACTTGCCGAGTCTGGTGAGCCATTGGCAAATTTGTAGACAGGCTTTGCCGATCCCATCTTGGGTTGAAAACTTGGTAGAGCGATGAGTGTTGAAGATACAGTTTGAAAACCCATNTCTGTTTTCACACACATTGCTGACAAAGGATCATTGTTATCAGAATATGTACTGCCTAATAACATTTCCCAGTCCTGCCATTCATCTCTGCCTGGTTTTGGATCAACCGATAAAGCAAATTTTGATAAATAAGTTTTTATACGCTTAGAATTTAAATCATTTCGATCATAAGCTGTTATAATTGATAAGCCATCAGGTATATTGAAATATTCAATTACAGAATTTTTTTCATCTGACTTGATCCAATATGCATTTAAATTATCCGCTATGAACATATTAAAACCTCTATATGAGTCTTTTTCGATTTCAATTATTGCATTTAATGCTTCAGATGCATCTGCATGATCTAGTGCATCAAGAACCAATTCACCTCTACTTCTTTTATTATCCATAGGTCCAAGGCTGTTCATTCTATTCATAATTGCAGCAACGACACCAAAGTCATTAATTCCTATCCAGGTGCCGCCCGCCGTCATGTCCTTGCCTGCGAAAATATGTGGTCTGTCGTCCCAATGACGACCAGGTGGTAAAGCGTCTCGATTACTCATTTCATCTCGATTGGCACCAATTATAATGGGCCACTCAGAGTCACTTTGTTTTAAAATTACTATCGAACACATTTGATTTCTTATATATCCTTACTAATTTATTGTATCATGGAAAATAAAAAAACAGCTCTAATTGTTGAAGGTGGCGGACAAAGAGGTGTATTTTCTTTCGGAATCACCGATACATTTATAAAGAGGGATTACGATCCATTCGATATTTATATTGGAGTATCAAATGGTGTAGCAGTTCTTTGCTGGTACCTCATTAGAGAAACTGACAATAATTTAGAAAAGATGCTTTATGCTGCGCGAGGAGATTACTTAGATTATAAAAATATCTTCACAGGTGGCGACATAATCAAATTTCATAAAATGTACGAAGACGGCGAGAAAATGTTTAAGCCAAATATGGAAAAAATTAGAAAAACTGTTGAAGGCAAAAAATACATTGCGGTTGTGACTGATGCTCTTAGCGCTCAAGCTGAATATCATGAATTTGGAGACGATGAATGGATGCCTAAAATGATAGCATCTGGAACTTTGCCTGTACTAGTAAGAACACCCAGCATGATAGACGGACGTCGTAAATTTGATGGCGGCGTAGCTGATCCTCTGCCTGTCAGAAAGGCTTATGAGCTCGGCGCCAAACGCATCATAGTTATTAGAACTTATGAAGAAAAATTTAAGAGAAAACTAAAACTTGAAAATTATATTGGAGCATTTTTTTCTAAAGAATATCCTGAACTTAGAAAAGCTCTGCTTAAGCATGACAAAACTTACAACACTGCTTTAGATTTCATACATAACCCTCCTTCAGATTGTGAAGTAATCCAATTATGTCCACCAACAAGACTTAAATCAAAAAGAGACTCTAAAAATGTTGATATTTTGAAAGCTGATTACAACTTAGGGCAACGTGTAGCTGAAAACTATCTCAGTAATTTAGAGAACTGATTGCAAAAACTCGTTAATCTTATTTTCAACCAAGGTAGTTGTTTCTGATGGAAATGCATTAAAAGCATGATCTGCTCCAGGTACAATTATAATCTCAGCATTAGAACCATAACTTAGCCATCGGCCAAACATAAATAATGAATCGTCAAGCAATAAATCTCTTGTTCCGACTGTAAATAGTGCTGGAGGCATTCCGCTTAAATCACCTTGTATAGGAGAAACGTCTGGTAAACTTTTGTCTACATCTCCCTGAAAATATGAGTCCCTAAATTTTCTAATCATGGCATATGATAATAAGAAAATCTCATCAGAACCTTCTTGTCTGATTGCGCTTGGAGTTAGACGAGCATCATAAGATCCATAAATAAGGTTTGCTCCTTTGATAGTATCTAGCAGCCCTTTACTCTTCAATCTCAACAATGTAACTGCTGATAAGTTGGCGCCAGCCGACTCGCCACCAATTATAATCTTTTCAGTATTGAATTCCTTTTTTGAATTTTCTATCAACCAAGTAGCGGCTGTTTCACAATCATCTGGAGCGGCAGGATAAGGATTGGTTGGTGCAAGACGATATTCCACGCTTACAACAACGCAATTCAGCTCTTTTGAAACTTTTTCCAAAGATTGGTCTTGCATATCTGCAGCGCCGATACAGTGACCGCCACCGTGAATATGCATATAGATAAAATCAGGACTATCATGATTAAATATTCGTATCGTTACTTTCTGGTCACCATCACCCACTTGTCTATTTTCAGCACGATCAGAGTATGGCTGAAACGCAAGTAATCCGCCGCCTTGTCTTCTTATATCTTGCAAAACCTCAAATGGTATTTCATGGGATGGAGGTGCGTTGACTAGTAAGTTTTTTATATGATCATTCATTTCATGAATGTCATTTGGAATATTTTTATGATCAAAAGCTTCAGGTGTAATAGAAGTAAATATCATTATTCTAAGTGCGTGTTCTTATATAATTAAAAGTTCTATTAAGAATTAAAACATAAATTGGTAAAAATGCTAGATAGCAAACTGCTAGCTTAAGAATGAAATCATTAAATGCAATCAGATCCCAATTTTCACGCATAAAGTCATCTGTGGAATTGTAAAATGCTACACCATAAAACAGATATGTGTCTATTAATTGAGCAAAAAAGGTACTTACAACAGGCGCAAGATACCAATAAGAACCCAAATTTAACCCATCATCACCTACTCTGTCCCTTACTTTCGAAAATACAAATACATCAAGTAACTGTCCGATTGAATAAGCTAAAACTGACGCAATTGCTATTCTGAAGTCAGCAAATATATATGAAATTATGAAAGCCGGCACGAAAGCAAAACCAATAACTTTGCGTGCATTTCTTGCATTTGAAAGTCGTACAGTTAAATCTGTTGCCAAAACAATAATTGGGAATGTGAATGTACCAATTGTATAATCCAAACCAAATATATTTATTGGGAACTGCACTAAATAATTTGATATGGCGATGATAAAGCAATGTCCTAAAACTAAATAAGTTATTAATTTTCTATTAAGATCCATAGAATTCATAATTAATCCATATAACTGTTAAAACAAGTAAAGTTGCCATTAAGCCATTAAAATTTCTAATTGCAGCCTTCGACTTTATGAAATTATTCAAAAAAACTCCGACTGATGTCCAAGTGAGAACTGAAAAAGTATTAGATATGGTAAAACCCAAAAGTACAAAAACCATTCCTTCAAGAAAACTGTCTATAAACTCAAAGTTTTTATAGTCCGTATAAATAGAAATAGTCGTAATTGCCATCATAACACCTTTTGGATTAACATATTGAAAAAGAGATGATTCTATGAATGTTATTGGCTTTGATCGATCCTCATTATCTGAACTATAAGTAAAATAAATTCTATACGACAAGTATAGTAAATATAGCGAGCCTAGTATTTGCAAAATAGTTTGTGCAATTGGGTAGCTCGTAAAAACAGATATTAATCCTAATCCCATCACAATCAATAAAGTTAAAAACCCGAAGACAACACCTGTCATATGAGGAATTGTTTTTACATAACCAAAGTTTTTTCCTGAAGCCGTTAGCATAATATTATTCGGACCAGGAGTGCCAGATTGAATAATGCAAAGTAATAATAATGGAAAAAAATACTCAAACATGAATGTGCTCTTTTATAGAACTATGAAATAAATAGAAGTTATAACGACAATTATTGAAGGTAAAACTAAATTGTGCAAATTTTCATCTACTTTATACGTCTTCACTTCTCCATTTATCTTGAAGGGTAAATGTTTATCCTTACCTGGTAAAAGTTTAAATTTCTTACCAAATGTATACAAAAAAGGAGTTCTTCCTCCAGGGTCAGACAGTTTGCCTTTAAATAATGGCATGCTCAATAATGTGATCAAAAAAGATCCTACAAAGCCAACATACCAGAAAAGCCAAAAGAATAACTGATATGGATAGTAAAAGTTTGAAATATTGATCCATAGAACAATTAAATTTAATATCATTATCGGATAAAAACCTAAGACTTGCCAAACCACATGAAAGCGAGCGTGCCCTGTCCAATCAGGATGAGTTGCATGCGTTTTATTAAAATCAGCAATAGTGGGTCCTATAGTTAATACAACTGATATGACAGTAAATATTATTCTTGGAATAAGATTTTGATCATAAAGATCCATATAGTTATTTAAATTTTTTACGCATATTGATAGCGGCCTGAATTCCTGCAACTGGCTTCTTGCCCTCTGGAACTGTGTTTCCTTTTTTTGTTAAATTTTTTAGTGATTCACCGTTTTTGTACATTTGATAGAGTATATCGATATCCATATTCGTACCTACTGGCTCTTCAGGAAAACCTCTAGCAGAAATTTCATTTTTATATTCTTCATCATTTGTCCAATGCTCAAAAAATAATTCTACAAGATTACCGTCTGGATCTTTGTAATACATGCCCGTTATCCATCCATGATTGATTGTCCAGTAAGGCTCAAGACCTCTATCTTTTGCCTTATGATAAAAATCAAACCATTTATCGATTGGGTTAAGACAATAAGAGATATGATCCAGCCCAATAGTTGTTGGAATATTTTTATTAAGCCAATTTCTAAATGCTAATATAATCTTTGAAATAAATCCTAATTTCTTTACTCCTGGTTCAGTGTTTGCAATTGCAATACGGTGATGCTCTTCATCAAAAGCCAGAAAAGCAATATCATTACTTTTATACATGGGCTTACAACCGAAAAGTTTTTCGTAAAATTCAACCATTGCATCATAATTTTGAGTTTTAAAAGCAACATGATGAAAACTGTCAGGGGCATATTCTGATTTATATTTTTTATATAAATCAAAATTTAATATTACTTCTTCTTTCATATATTAAGCTGTCCAAAACCAATCGGGACCAGGCAAGTGAATAACATGATTTTCTAGACCAATCTCCTTATCCGCTAATGTATTACATTTATCATTCATAGACATAAGTAAATCTCTATTATTTTCATCTTTTGCCAAATCATTCATTTCGAATGGATCATTTTCTAAATCATATAATTGATATTCTGCGTTGTATTTAGTCAATTCATCGTAGTTTGTAGGAATATTATTTTGACGAGGTGAGAAAAACCTTAGAAATTTATGTTTTTTATCAACTACACCTTTGTAATTCAGCGGTGGAGTAAAATCTGGTAAGAATTTTCCCTCAGACATAAATGCTTTTGTCTTAGCTAAAAAGCCGTCCGCAAGTGCTGTATGTCGAAATTTTTCCGCAACTTCAAAAACTGTTGGGATGATTTGAACTCCATGAATTAGATGGCCCTCTTTATCACGTACGTTGTCGTAGTTAACATTTTCAACCAACTCCGCGTAGCTGTTACCTTTTAATTCAGGGTGCTTATCTCTAAGTTCAGATTTACTAAGACCTGTAAACTCTAATAATGTTGGAACGATATCAATGTTTGATATTACTGAGTTACACAGTTTTTTATCTTTTAAGTCTGGATGGTAAACAAGCGTTGGAACTCTGATTGATTCCTCCCAAGAAACTATTTTTCCTCTTGCTCCTTGTTGTCCAAGCATTTCTCCATGGTCAGAGATCATGAAGATGATTGTATTATCTATTTGACCAGTATCTTCCAAGGAATGAATAAGTTTCATCATGTGTCTATCAACGTCACGTAAACAGTTATAATAATAATTACAAAACCTTCTCCATAAATCTAGTCTATCATATGGAATTTCTCCATAAACTGTATTCATGATTTCCGTTCCAAATTCACCTTCACCTAAAGACCTTCGACCAAAATTTTTAGGAAAATCAAAATCGTGTTCTTTTTTGTATATTGGATCATCAGGTGCAAATTTTTGATTTTCACCGATAAATCCCGTACCCAATATTTCAGAAGATGCCCTGAAAAACATTATATCGTGAGGATTGACAAAATTTACAAACACAGACCAAGGCTTTTCATTTCCTTTTTTATCTCTAATAAAATTTGATGCAGATTCTGCAGTCAAACCATCAAATTTAAAACCCCCCTGACCTAAATCACGCTCGCCTGGTTGATCTGAATTATCAAAACCATATTTTGAAAACATTTTTCGCATACCTTCATATCCGAGAGCATTTTCATTTACGTTACTCTCAGTAATGTTTGTTAAGTGCCATTTACCAAAATAACCTGTTTCGTAATCTTGATTTTTTAAAAGGTGACCTATTGTATTTACATTATCGTATAAACCTGGAACCCACGGAGTGACTGTATTATCCCATACTCCAGTAAATTGAACATGCTGCCCCGTATAAACAGAGCTACGTGCAGGTGAACATATTGGTGTTGAGGTATAGGATCTATTGAAATAGGTTGAGATATTCTCCAAATATCTGCGTGCAGGCAAATCAATGCTTTTTGGAATATATGGCCATGCCCGCTCCTGNTCATTTAATATTAATAAAATATTGTAATTCTTAGACTTAATATACGCTGGCGCATTTTGTAAGTGAAGAATTGATGCGAGACCTCCTAGAGCAATTGAAGCCGCTGTTTTTTTTAAAAATGACCTTCTATTTATTTTTTTCATATTAATAAAATAAAATTGAGAGTACTCTCATTTTTGTATATAGTACAGTAATATTATGAGAAATTATTTTCAGTCTAAAGCAGGGGACCAATCAAAAAAAGATAGAACTAAAGCAGCTATAATAGACAGTGCGATAAATGTAATTGCAAAAAAAGGGTATGAGAAATCATCAATACAAGAAGTTACCAAGAAAGCTGGGGTTGCAAATGGAACTTTTTACAACCATTACAAAGATAGAAAAAGTATCTTTGAAGAAATTGCAAATCTAATAGCTTTTGAGCTAGTAAAGTCTATTGAAGAAGATGAGATTCATACAAAAGATCCTGCAGAAAAACTAATAAATGCAACCAGTCGATTTATAAAACATTCTGTTGAGACTCCTGAATGGGGTTCAATTTTTATTGAAGCAAGCGATTTTACTGTTCATTATGAAAAAGATATAAGCAAGTATCTCATTAAAGATATAAGGCATGGTATTGAGAAAAAAATTTTTAAGGTTAAATATGATGCTTTTTTAATTGATCAAATCATGGTCTTAATACTTCATTCTATAGGGATTCAACTTAAAAAAGGTAGAAATGAAAAAACTACAAAAAAAACAATCAAAGCAATCTTACGATTGCTAAATTTNAATCAATAAGGAAAAATTATGAAATTAGTTACATTTATAGATCAATCAAATCAGAAAATAGGAGCTTTAGTTAATNAAGAAGTCGTCGATTTTTCTTCATCTGATCTTCCAAGAACTATGATAAATTTTATTGAACTTGGGACTAAAGGACTCGAACAGGCAACCTCTCTAATTGAATCAGGTAAAAATAGACTCTCGCTCAATGATATTTCTCTTAAAGCCCCTATTCCAAAACCAAATAAAATCTTAGCTGTAGGATTAAATTATAAAGAACACAAAGATGAAGTTGCGCAAACGGCAGCAAAAACAATAGGTAAAGCACAAGAGAAATATCCAAATATCTTTAATAAACAAAACAGCTCAGTTAACGGTCCATATGATGATATTCATCGACCACGCGCATCAGAGTTTTTAGATTATGAGGGCGAACTTGGTTTCGTTATTGGAAAAAAATGTCGTCATGTACCTTATGACAAAGCAGCTGGAGTTATTTATGGCTATACAGTCGTAAACGACGTAACAATTAGAGATTGGCAGATGCGTGGTCCTCCTATGACAATGACTATGGGTAAGTCATGGGACACTCATTGTCCTTTTGGCCCCTATATTGTAACCAGCGATGAAGTTGGTGATCCACATAATTTAAAGCTTGAAACATATGTGAACGGTGAATTAAGGCAATCTGCTTCGACAAGTGATTTAATTTTTGACTGTTTTACATTG
>FUFK010046915.1_pt1 | contig 35354 bp, 43 predicted proteins | sample 1021851 | NCBI WGS metagenome assembly FUFK01 (sample SAMEA51879418, study PRJEB19060) | metagenome | reverse complement strand
ATGGATCTTGGCAATTTAAATTCGGTTAAAAACTTTACAGATGGTTTTAAAGAAAAGTTTAATAAATTAGATCTTTTAATTAACAATGCAGGAATTATGGCCTGTCCCGAGACTAGAATAGGAAATAAATGGGAGAGTCAATTTGCTGTTAATCATATTGGGCACTTCTTGCTTACAAAAGAATTAATGAACACAATGGCAGAGAATGATGGTGCAAGATTTGTAAGCCTTTCGTCTTCAGCTCATTCACTTACAGGAATGCTTTGGGATGATATTCACTTTCAAAATAATCCTTATGATAAATGGATGGCATATGGTCAATCTAAAACAGCGTCTTCACTAATTGCTATCGAATTTAATAGAAGAATGATAGATAAAGGTGTTTCTGGGTTTTCCGTGCATCCAGGCGGTATTCTTACACCTCTGCAACGGCACCTTCAAAAAGAAGAAATGGTGGCTCTGGGTTGGATGGACGAGAACGGATCACCTTCAGAGATGGCAAAAAATTTCTTTAAAACGACTAGTCAAGGTGCATCAACTACTCTTTGGTGCGCAACCAGCTCTAGCCTAAATGGAATAGGTGGAGTATTTTGTGAAGACTGTGATATTGCAAAAAGAAAAAATGAAGTAGATGAGTCACTACAGAGATATTTTGGTGTTGCCGATTGGGCTGTTGATACTGAAGAGGCATCAAAATTATGGGATGTGACTGAAAAAATGCTTGTATCGTGANTNAGGTAAATACACTTTTTGAAAATATTGAGCCTTTTTCAACAGGTTACTTAGAAGTTGATGAGCATAAAATTTATTATGAGGAATGTGGAAATCCAAATGGGAAGCCTGCTGTTTTTCTTCATGGAGGACCAGGTGGCGGTGGTAGTACAAAAGTAAGAGGATTTTTTAATCCAGAGTTATTTAGAATTGTGGTATTTGATCAACGCGGTTGCGGAAGAAGCAAACCTCATGCATGTCTAAAAAATAATACAACTTGGAATCTAGTTGAGGATATTGAGATGCTAAAAGAAAAGCTCAAGATAAAAAAATGGCTTATTTTTGGTGGTTCTTGGGGAAGCACACTCGCATTAGCTTATGCTCAAACATATCCTAATTCAGTTTCAGAACTAGTTCTAAGAGGAATATTTATGTTAAGAGACAAGGAACTAAAATGGTTTTATCAAGATGGTGCTAGCAGAATATTTCCTGAGGCTTGGGAGGGATTCTTAAAACCAATTAACCAAGAAAATAGACATAATTTAATGGATGCTTACTACAAAATTTTTACAGGTGATGATGACGAAAAAAAAATGGAGGCAGCAGTAGCATGGTCTAAGTGGGAAGGATCTGTAAGTACACTAAGTCATAAAGCTGACATGGTCTCATCATATTCTGAGTCAAAGTTTGCTTTAGCCTTTGCCCTTATTGAAAATCATTATTTTGTTAACAAAGGTTTTCTTGATAGTGAGGATCAATTAATTGCATCAGAGTCGATTGATAAAATTCGTCATATACCTGCAAAAATAATCCAAGGTAGATATGATATTGTTTGTCCGATGGAAACAGCATGGGAACTTAAAAAAAATTGGTCTGAAGCAGAATTAATAGTTGCGCCCTCCTCAGGACATAGTGCATTTGAAAAAGAAATTACTCATGAACTTGTTAGGGCAACTGAGGAATTTGCAAAAAATGATTAACATTAGTTTCATTGGTATGGCGGCTTGTGGTAAATCTACAATCGGAAAAGCTGTTGCTAATAAAATAGGTGTCAGCTTTGTTGATACCGATTTGCTTATTGAACAAAAACATGCGGCCACACTTGAAGAAATCAAAAATAAATATGATTACAAATTTGTAAGAGATGAAGAGGAAAAAGTAATACTTGGTCTAAACTCATCGAATAGAATCATATCTACTGGCGGAAGTGCAGTCTATTCTGCAAAATCGATGGAACATCTTAAAAAATTTTCTAAAGTCATATATATAAATACACCTCTTGAGATAATTATGGAAAGAATTGATATTGATCAAAAAAGAGGTCTTGCAGTTCCAGAGGGGATGTCAATTCCTGAGATTTACTCTGAAAGAGAGCCTATGTATCAAAAATACTGCGAGACAATTTTGGATGGATCAAAAACTATTGATCAGCTTGTTGGTGAAACCATAAAACAATTGCATGAGTAAAAATATTTTAATTGTTGGAGCTTCTGGTTTAGTCGGCGGCGAAATACTTAAAAACTTAAAAACAACCAATAATGACTTAATTTTACTCAGTAGAAAAAAGCTTCTATGTGAAAATAATGTTAATCAAATAGTTATTGATTTTGAGGATATTGATTCTTTGGATACAAATCTCAATATCGANGAAATTTANATCGCAATTGGGCATANATTAAGCCTTTCTGAGCTTGTTTATATAAAAAAAAATAATAGAAAAAGTTTTGTTAATGTAGATTATAACTACATTAAAAAAGTTGCTGAATTTGCTAAAAACTGTGGAGCTAATTCAGTTGGTTTGATATCTGCAATCGGGGCAAATACTAAATCTTTGAATACNTACTTAAAAGTTAAAGGTGATGTTGAGCAGGAAATTAAATTANTTGGATATAAAAAAATTATTATTGCTCATCCAAGTCATTTGTTAGGAAAACGTGCTGGAGAAGATATTCCTATGAATGTAAAAGTATTTGAACAAATAACAAACTTATTTGGCCTCCTAATGATTGGGCCATTACAAAAATTTAGAAATGTAGAGGCAAAAAAAGTGGCTAAAGCAATCATTTCCAAAATGGATTCAGTTGAAGAAGGTATTCACTATATAGATTATAAATATTTCAAAAATTTTTAATCCTCTTGTTTTTAGTTTTAATTATTTTCTTTATGCCGTTACATGCATTAAGAAGCCAAAATGCATTTGCAAATACAAAGTAGTATAAACCTAGATATAGTTGCACAATTATCGCGAAAAAGCTTCCAGCAATAACAGCAGAAAGCCCTACCATTCTTTTTTTGGCTTTTTTTGAAACAACAAGAGGNGCGGCTATCAAAGTACCGAAAAAAACACTCAATAATTGAATTAAATCAAGCATATTCATACTAATAAACACTCAGAATATGCTTATTAGTATGAATATTGGCGCGTATTATGAATACTTAAAATTAAAAGTAAAGATATTTTTGGAACTTTTGAAAAAAAAATGTAATCTAATATATGTCAACAAATATAAGGTGATTATTATGAAAAATTTTACAATTATATTAAGTTTTTTTCTTTGTTTTATGCTTGTCGCAGACGATCATAAAGACAAGAAAGAAACTATGAAGGATAAGTTTATGAACAATCCAAACTATCTTATGGATTTTAAAGAATGCAAAGAAATGAAAGATGGAGTCTTTGGATTACTCTCTTTAGGCGACTCGGTTTGGAAAGAAATTGAACTCAATCCTGAGAACGAAGAAAAATGGCTTGAGGTTAGTGTTTTGGCAGATATGGCAGCTAACTATTCAACTATTTATAATGTTTGGTGCAAGGACATGATTAATCATAGAATGAAATTGAGAAAGATGTCTGAAAAAAAGAAAGGTAAAAAAGAAAAAGAAGATAATTAAAATTTTCCTCTTTGAAACCTCATTCTTATTGCATAAACTCTTATCAAAGCTACAACGGTAATAATTAGCTGAACGAAAATTGATATTTTTATGGGATCTGCCCATTGCCAATTATCAATTGTTAACCATAAAAGATATGTTTGTAATGGAAAATTAATTACAGCGCCCATTAGTACTACAATAACTGCTTCTCTTAAAGCAACTTTTTCTGTTTTATTCATATTTCTTCCTATTTAATTTTGACACCAGTTCCGTAAGCTAAAATTTCTGCTGCTCCACTAGCTACAGTTGATGTTTGGAATCTAAATCCTAGTACTGCATTGGCACCTTTGGATTTTGCATCTTCTATCATTCTTGCATAAGCCTGCTCTCTTGAAGTCTGTAAAAGTTTAGAATAGCCAACAAGCTCTCCTCCAACTATATTTTTAAGATTTGCAAGAAAGTCTGAGCCAACATTTCTTGCTCTTACTGTACTTCCTTGAACAAGACCGATATGTTTTTCAATCTCAGCATCGTCTATATCATATGTTGTTACTACTATAAAATCTTCATCCATGACTTTTTCCTAATAATGGTTTAAGTTATAAATATAATGCAAGAACTAGTAGAAGCAAAGTTTTCAATCGGAAATGTTGTAAAACACAAATTTCTTAATTTTCGTGGTGTTATTTTTGATCTTGATCCTTCTTTTAATAACACCGAAGAATGGTATAACTCGATTCCTAAGGACTTCAGACCAAAAAAAGACCAACCCTTTTATCATGTTTTTGCAGAAAATGAAGAAATATTTTATATCGCTTATGTCTCAGAGCAGAATCTTATTGATGATGTTGAAAGTGGTCCTGCAAATCATCCTGATATTAAGAAAATTTTTTCACACTTCGATGGAAATTCTTACATTCCGCACAATTTAGCAACAAACTAAACTTCAATTTCAAAATGAGCAACTTCTACAGAAGTTGTAAAAACATTCATAGCATCAGCTAGTTCTTCTTTACTTACATATGTAGGAGCTAACCTAATAACGCTATCATTAGGATCATAATTTTTTGGAAAAGTGGAACCAGCAGGGGTTATTAATACACCAAGATCTTTGCATAATTTTACAACCTTGGATGCGATAGGCTTTGAAGTGGAATATGTTATAAAGTATCCCCCAGTTGGTTTAGAAAATGACCCACATTCCTCCGGAAGTTTTTTTAAATACTCATACGCCAACTCAAACTTTGGCCTTACTAATTCAGCATGTTTTTTCATATGGGACTTGATATTTTCAACATTCTTAAAAAACTCGACATGTCTTTTTTGATTTAATTTATCAGGACAGATAATCATTGTTGTTCTTACCTTTTTAATCAAATCTAATGAGTGTCCTGAAGTTGCCATAAACGAAATTCCACCACCACCAAAAGTAACTTTTGAAAAAGAGGTTGTAACTACGGTTTGATCTTGCACATTAGACTCCTCAACAACTTGCCATAAAGGTTTTTGTTCTGGAGTTGGTAAAAAGTCATGAATCAAATATGCATGATCAAAAAGAAACAAAAATTTATTTGAATATTGCGATCCTATTTCAAACATCTTTTTTAAATTCTCATCTGAATAAATTTCTCCAGATGGATTTGAATGTTTTGGAACACATAATATTCCTACATAATCATCTCCAGTTTTTAGTACATCTTCAAACGCATTTAAGTCTATACCATCATCAGTTAAAGGAATCGGTACCGCTTCAATCCCAAAATCCTCAAGCATCATAAAATGTCTATCAAATCCTGGTACTGGGCATATAAATTTTGGATTTTTTAAATTTTTCCAAGGAATTGGTTCTGCAAAAAGGAAATTTGAAAGAACTGTTTGATATGTAAGTAAAAGACTTGATTGTTCCCCCGCAAGAATGTTCTCAATAGGAGCGTTTAAGAGTTCAGAACCAAGTCTTCTTGCTTCAATTATTCCAAAAGGCTCGCCATAGTTCCTTAGATCTGCACCATCATCTGATGAAGTAGGAATAGATATATCAATAAGATCATTAGATAGGTCTAGTTGATCTTTGTCTGGCTTTCCTCGAGTAATATCAATAGATATTTGCTTTTCTTTCAAGGAATTAAATCTTTCTATAATTTCTTGGTGCATAATATATGTGTAATTTTATACTAACATCATGATTAATTACTTAATATTTATATCTTTAATTCTCATCTTAGGGGTATTAATTTATCTAATCTTTAGTATAAAAAATAAAGAGACCTCAGATATTGGAGAAACTCAATTACTTCAAAACAAACTTAACGAAGTTTCAAATGATATAAATAAGATAGAAATCGACTTAGCATCAGTAACTACACCAATTAATGAATTAAATAGGTTCTTAGGAGGAAATGTTACAACTGGAAGGCTTGGCGAATGGAGTCTTGAGTCAATTGTTCAAGATATAATGCCAAGCGATAGTTATAAATTTCAGGCTCAAATAAATTCTGAATCGTCTGACAGAGTAGATTGTGCAATAACAAGTGCAGAGGGCTTTATTATCCCTATTGATTCAAAGTTTTATGCTGGTCAATATCAAAACTATCAATCAGCAAGTAATGATGTAGATAGAAAAAAGGTTTTGAGGGATCTCAGGACCGCTTTATTGAGAGACGCTGAGGATATTTCTAACAAATATATTTTGCAAAATACTACATCTAATTATGCTGTGCTTTACATAGCCTCAGAAAAGCTAATCGATCTTGTGGATATGATTGATAACTTAAGACAAGAGTGTCTCACAGAAAAAAAGATTCTTATATTAGGACCTAATACGCTAGCTGCCTTTCTTGATACTATAAGAGTCGGACATCATTATTTAAAGTTAAATGAAACTGCAGCGAAAGTTGCCAAAGTTGTGAGCGATATTCAAAAAGAATTTTCTAATCTAGATTTAAGTACAGAATCTGTAATTAAAAGATTAGATGGCGCTTTAAAGGATGTTCAAAAACTTCAAACTAGGGTAAATGTTCTAGGAAATAAACTAGAAAAAGGCGCAGAAAGTTTAGACGAAGAGCAATAATGCAAAATTTGAGATTATGGAAATATATTTCATTGCCATGGATTATGTTCACATTTATTTTCTTTATTATCTTTTTTATTCTTTCTTTTACTAATGACATTGATATTGAATTCTTATCAAATAGATATTTATTAAGCCTATTCAAAAATACAATTTTATTGTCTTTTGGGTCTGCTTTGATATCTATGCTCTTAGCTGTTCCTTTAGCAATATTAGTTACTTTTTATAAATTTCCAGGTTGTAATTTTTTTAGTTGGGCTTTGAGTCTTTCAATAGCATTTCCTGCATATGTTTATGCATTTATTTTTGTTGGAATGTTTGAATACTCAAGTCCCATATCTGAATTTTTAAGAAATTTCGGTATTGCTCTTCCATCAATAAAAAACATATTTGGCGCCTCTCTGATAATGTCAATGGCATTATTTCCCTATATTTATCTCATAATCAAAGCTCAACTTTCATCAGTTGGTATCAAGATATTTAAAGCAGCAAAATCTTTAGGTGACTCGAATTTAGGCGCTGTAAGAAAAGTAATACTTCCATCATTAAAGCCCGCAATTATAGGAGGAATGGCCTTAGTAATCTTTGAAATAATCGCAGATTTTGGCGGGGTATCAACTTTAAGGATAGATACATTTACAGTTGGCATATATGACGCCTGGTTTGGATATCAAAGTTATTTTTCTGGAGCTAGACTGGCTGGATATCTTTTAATATTTGTTATTTTCATTATGCTACTTTCTAAATACTACACAGATAGTCCACGTGGGGTTGCTACAAGAACTGCAGAATTGATAAATAAAGTTGAACTCAATAAATCTAAACAAATAATGTTCTCATTAATATGCTCATTAGTATTTTTAATTGTATTTTGCTTACCATTATTTCAACTTATTTATTGGCAGTTATCTGAATCAAGTATCAATCTTCTTAGTAATGTTAACTTATTAATTAATTCTTCGATTCTAGGTTTCGCCGTTGGTATTTTTACAATCTTTTTCGCAACTGCTCTTTCACTATCCTATAGACAGTCAAATAAATTAAAATCATTAATTTCAATTTCCACATCAGGTTATGCCATCCCGGGGTCTGTAATATCTGCAGGACTTTTAATTGGCTTTGATGCTATCTTTGGAACTTCTATTACAATTTATGGAATATTTGGTTTAATTCTTTGTTTANGTTTGAGATTTATGACACCTGCATATAATTATTCTAGTGCCTCTTTGGCAAATATATCCAAATCATCAGAAAATGCATTATCTCTTATTCCAAGCAATCCTCTAAAAGCATTTAGTTCATTTTATTATCCACAAATGAAATCAGCCTTATTTCTAGGATTCATGATTGTCTTTATTGAGTCNGTGAAAGAACAACCAGCAACTCTTCTTCTTAGACCTGTTGGATTTGATACTCTTTCAACTAAAATTTATAACTTTACAAGTGAGGGAGAGTGGGAAATGGCAGCAAGTCCAAGTCTCTTATTGATATTTCTAAGTCTAGTATTTGTATATTTAATCAATAAAAATATTGATCTAAATACTAAGTAAATCCATGCAAGAAAATGAATACAGATTGAATGTTGGTGTAATTGTTGCTAATAAACATGGAAATTTATTGTTATGTAAAAGAAAAGGTATGAACAGTTGGCAGTTTCCTCAGGGAGGAATTGATTTTGGAGAAAATTCCTTGAAAGCAGCTAAAAGAGAGCTATTTGAAGAAGTTGGCATAAGCTCAAAATCAGTAAAACTTATAGATTCAATCGACGATTGGTTAAAATATGATATCCCCAAAAAAAGCAGAAGAAAAAAAATATTTAAAANAAATTTTAAGGGCCAGAAACAAAAATGGTATTTATTTAAATTAAAAGAGGATGTAGAAATATCTTTTGATAATGACCCTGACAATGAGTTTGATTGTTTTAAATGGGTATCCTACTGGTACCCTCTCAATGTAATTATTTCATTCAAAGAAAAAGTCTATAGAGAGGCATTAAATAAATTAAAATATTCTTTCTGTAAAGAGTTTAATAATGTTTGATGAAATTTTAATATTTGGGGTGCTAGGTATCCTTTCTGGATTATTAGCTGGTATGTTTGGTATCGGTGGCGGGCTTATCATGGTGCCAGTTCTAATAGGTACATTTATTAATCTTGGATTTGAAAATGAGATTATCGTTCAGCTTGCAATTGGTACATCAATATCATGTATCATCTTTACAGGGCTTTCTTCAGCAAATGCTCATAGAAAAAAGAATTCAATTGATTTTGATAGCTTCAAGCCTGTTGCATCTGGAATAATATTTGGCGCATTCTTAGGAGCGTTATTTGCAGTCCAAATTGATGGATTGATATTAAAAATTATAATCGCAGCATTTGTATTAGTTGTTGGCATAGATATTCTTTTAGATAAAAACCTTTTGCAGAATATGTTCCGTCTAAAACCAAAATCAATTTTTGTTGGTTCTGGTATAGGCTTTTTGTCCTCAATTTTAGGCATTGGAGGAGGAACTTTTTCAGTGCCATATTTCAAGGGTTCTGGGCTCAATCTTACCTCTGCAATAGGCACATCAGCAGCATGTGGGGTGCCTATAGCTATTTTTGGGACACTAGGATATGTTCTTGCAGGCATTAATCAAAATATGTTGCCTAATTTAAGTTTTGGATATGTCTATTTACCAGCTCTTTTAGGAGTTTCTCTTACAAGTATTTTTTCTGCAAAATATGGAGCAGATATCGCTCATTATTTATCCCAAGCAACACTGAGGAGACTTATGGCAAGTTGGTTTTTTATAATATCAATATATATGTTTGCAGTATGACAATAGAGCTATCAAATTTCTTTAATAACCCTACTCTTATTGAGCTTGGGCCATTAAAAATTCAGTACTATGCAGTGACATGGTTATTGTCTGCACTATTGATTTACGTTTTTCTAAAAAATAACAGAACTATAAAAGAAATAGGTCTTAATAAAGATGAAGTAAATGATATGGTTTTTCTGTATGGTTTATTCTTTGGAGCGATTTGTGGTGGAAGAGTTGGTTACATGTTCATATATGGGTCAGAACAGTTAATGAATAATCCCTTATCTTTATTTTATGTTTGGCAAGGTGGACTGAGCTTTCATGGTGGCTTAATTGGAGTAATTATTAGTCTAGTTATCTTTTGTTATAGGAAAAATTTAGAGTTATTAAAATTACTTGATGGTGTTGCTTTGGCAATGCCTATTGGGCTTGGCTTGGTAAGAATTGGTAATTTTCTAAATGGTGAATTATACGGAAAGGCAACAAATGGCGATTGGGGTTTTATATTTCCAACAGACCCTTTTGGAGTTTTAAGACATCCTTCACAAATTTATGAGAGTTTTGGCGAAGGTTTATTATTATTCCTAATTTTATTTGTGATCAGCAAACAAACAAATGTAAAAGGTATAGTTTCTTCATCATTTCTTATCTTTTACGGATTAATAAGATTTATAATTGAGTTCTTTAGGCAGCCAGATGCTCATATTGGTTACATTGCCTTTGACTCATTAAGTATGGGGCAAATCTTATGTATACCAATGATGATTATTGGATTTTTTATGTTGTTATATTCCAGGAGAAAAATATGAAAGCATACTTAGATCTTCTTCAATATATATTGGAAAACGGAGAGGAAAAAAGTGATAGAACTAACACTGGAACAATATCATCTTTTGGGCATCAGTTTGAATTTGACTTAGAAAATGGATTTCCAGCTGTAACTACTAAATCTCTTGCTTGGAAAGGAGTTGTCTCTGAGCTTTTGTGGTTTCTAGAGGGCTCAGATGATGAGAGAAGGCTTGCTGAGATCCGGTTCAATAAAGATAGGTCTGAATTAACTAATTTGGAAAAATATTCAACAATATGGACTGATAATGCAGATAATCAAGGCAAAGAATTAGGATACGAAAATTCAGATACCAAAAAGATTCTTGGTCCAGTTTATGGCGTCCAATGGAGAGACTGGTGTGGAATCGATCAAATTAAAGATTTACTAAGAGGACTTAAAGAGAATCCTGATGGAAGAAGACATATTCTNTCTGCTTGGAATGTTGGTGAAATAGAAAAAATGGCCCTACCTCCCTGCCATGTAATGTCACAGTTTTATATCCACAATAATTCTATAAGCTGTCATATGTACCAAAGAAGTGCTGATATGTTTCTTGGGGTTCCTTTTAATATAGCGAGTTATGCTTTGCTCTTATCTATTTTTGCTGAGATTCTAGATTTACAACCAAAGAGATTTATTCATTCTTTTGGTGATGCTCATATATATAAAAATTCAATTGATCAGGTAAAGGAACAAATATCCAGAGAGCCAAAGCCACTTCCTAACCTTAAAATTCCCAAAATTAATTCTCTTGAAGATATAAAAAAATACAGCGTAGATGATTTTATTCTAGAAAATTATGACCCACATCCTCCTATAAAAGCAGAAATGGCAGTATGAAAAAAATAATTTCACATGTAGTTGCTCTATCAAATAACAACGTAATTGGTGTGGATAACATGCTTCCATGGAACTTAAAGAGAGATCTTCAACATTTTAAAAACTATACCACTAACAAAATTCTACTCATGGGAAGAAAGACATATGAATCTATTGGTAGGCCGCTACCAAATAGAATCAATTATGTAATTTCAACAACAATAGATGAAATTGATGGAGCTGAAGTTTTTAAAAGCATAGATGATGCATTAGATGCCGCAAATAAAAAATGTGATGATCATAATGAATATAATGAAATTGTGATAATTGGTGGTGGTTATCTTTTTAGAGATACTTTAAAAATAACTAACAAATTAGTTCTGACCAATGTAAATTGTGAAATCGAAGGAGATGTGTTTTATCCAGATATTGATTTTAATGAATGGCAGGAAAAAAGCTCAGAAAACTTTTCAAAAGACATTGATAACGACTACGATTTTAAGGTTAGGGTTTTAGAAAGAGTTTAAGATGAAGAATTCATCTGAATATAGTCTCTTCTTAGAGCAAGATTTTTAACTCTTATCTCCTCGTTTTCAGTATATTTAATCCAGTTGTTTGCTTGAGTTTTAATCTTCTTTTCTTTATCTCTTGCAGCAATTCTAAAATTTTTCTTTGCTTCTTCAAATTCTTGAAGTTCAAAATATGCTTGACCTAAAGTTAAGTAAACCTGTGAAAGCTTTTTAATATCTCCTTTTTTGAGGCCTTTTTTAATAGCATCTACGGCCTCACTAACTTTATCTTCAGATAAATATAAGTTGCCCAACAACACATAAGATTTGCCATCTTTTGACATCTCAGCAGCTTTTTCTAATACTGGAATAGCTTTATCAATTTCTTGTGCCATTCTCCATGAATCAGCTAATATTTTTAAGTTTTTTTCTGTACTTTTTACGACAGGTACTATCTTTTCTTCTTCAGTTTTTTCATCAATAATAGTTATCATCTTGTTTTGACCAGATACAAGAACTTCAGCAGCCCAATATGGGTTTTTATTGAGCAACAATAACTGTGCTAATGCTAAATACTCTGACTCTTTGTCTAGAAAATCTTTTTGATAGGCCGTCTTTAAAGTAATCATATAATCTCTTTCTCTTCCAAGAGTTCCGTATGCACCACCAAGTTGAATAAAATAAGTTTTTTTAGGATACAAATTTACTAATATTTCATAAATTGGTATTTGTTTTAATAAAGATTCTCTCTCTCCAATTTCTTCTTTTAATTCACTGTAACAACCAGCAAGAAGTGAGTACCANTTTTCTCTNGGTTTATAGCCTTCCTCTTCAGCCATTGATATAGCTGTTTCCAAAGATGACATAGATTTTCTGTAATCACCTAAAGCAAAATATGCTTGCCCTAAAACAGAATAAGATTGAGCAGTGACCTTCTCTACCTCATCCATCCACTGTAATATTAAGTTAACACCTTTTTGGTAGTTTCCTTCAGCTAAATTCAATTGTGCAAGGGAAAACAAAGCGCCATTTCTGAGTCCTATAGTTACTTCTGGCTCATTCATCACATTTGTGTATGCAGTCATAGCTTNAGAATACTTACCATCAGTCATATAAACATAAGCCCAAGCATTCCACATTACTGATCTGTCATAACTTTTTAAATTATCTTTATCAGTCCTTAGTTCTGTAAGAATATTAACGACGGTTACCATATCAGGAGCTGGCTCTCCTTTTTCATCAACTTCTTCTAATGCCTCATATACTTTTGCCATTTTTTTTGCAGTTGATGTTTGTAAAGCACGAGCTTTTTTATATTTTATTGGTTTTTTTGTTTCAGATTGTGACTGTGCTTCAATCTGAACTGAAGAAAACGCAAATAATATCGCCAGCACTGAAAACAAATGTAATGAGAATCTTTTATTCATAACTTATTAATTATTCGTCATCTAGTATATATGTAAATCTATGTAGGACGCCACTTACAGGAACAGCTTTTCCATCAACAATTTTAGGTTTGTATTTTAGTTTTAAAGCTGCCCTTGCAGACGCACTGTTAAACATTGTGCATGGTCTAAATTCAGTAGAAGGATCGCTTGGATTACTATTTGAACAATATCCTTCGATAGTGTTAGCGTCCTCTACGCTACCTGTTTCAGTTATGGTAAATTCCACTAACGCATAGCCCATAGTACCTCTTTCTTGTGCTCTTCTTGGATATATTGGTACAACTTTAAATAAAGGGATGTATTCACCATCCCTAAAAAATGAACCACCTGCCTTAAAGTTTGCCTTTGGTTTTGCAATTGAGACATCAAGACCTGTTAATGGCTGAAGATCTAACTCAGGCTGAGCAATATCTTCAGGCTGTTCTTCAGGCTTTTCAGGCTTATCAACTTCTGACATGAAAGTATCTATATCTCTTTCTGGCATAACAACATCTTGAAGTTTTACAGAAGTGTCTTGTTTTAATCCACTATCTCCTAAAGCAATTAAAATAACCATTACAAAAAACAGAGTTAATGTAATTACAGACGAAAATCCAATCCCAGCTGCATATTTGTTAGCATTGAAAGCCTTAACAAACATATCATGTATAGGCTTTGTAACTAAATTAATTGCGGAAAGGACTTGATTCATATTCTATTTAGGTTCTGATGCTAAAGATATAGCGTTAACCCCAGCTTCTCTGGCTCCATCCATAACTTTAATGATAGTATCTGCTACTGCTCTTTCGTCTGCTTGAATAACTACAGATCCTTGTGGATTGTCTGCAAGCATTTTTACAACATTTGCCTTAACCTGCCTTACATCAATTCTTCTTCCATCCATATAAACTTCGTCATTTGCTCCAACTGCAATTAAAATTGCAGCATTTTCTTGAATTTCAGCAGTATCTGAGTCAGGTCTATTAATCTCCAATCCAGGTTCTTTTATAAAGTTAGCTGTAACGATAAAAAAGATTAGCATGATGAAAACAACATCAAGCATTGGTGTTAAATTAATTTCGCTTTCTTCATCCTTAACAGCAGTGCTTATAGCATTTCTTCTCATTTTTAGTTCTCCTATAATTCTCTTTTTATTAATTCTCTTAAGTCATTTATGTGTCTGTCAGACGCACTGGTCAAATATATGGTGGCAAATACGCCTGATAAAGCAACAACCATGCCAGCCATTGTTGGCAGTGTTGCCTTAGAAACACCTCCCGCCATTGCTCTAGCGTCACCTCCCCCATTAAAAGCCATTACTTGAAAAACCTCTATCATTCCAGTCACGGTTCCTAACAATCCAAATAATGGTGCTAGAACCACGCAAGTTTGAATGATTGATAAGTTTTTATTTATTTCGACTTTTGCTTGAGAAAGCATCTTTTCTCTAATTTGAAGTGCATGCCATGAAGTCTTATCAGATCTGTTATTCCATTTTGCTGACAAATCTTGAATGTAAAATTCATGACCATGAGAAAAATACCATATTCTCTCAAAGATCATTGCCCACATAAAGAAAACCAGAATAGCAATTAACCATAAAACACTACCACCCGCTTCCATAAAATCTCTTATGGACGAGAATGCTTCAGTGATAGCAAAAAACATAATTAGCTATTAACTACCTTCGGCTCTTTCGGCAAGAATACCTGTACTTTGTTCCTCAAGTACACTAATTATTCCTTTAGCCGATGAAGCTGTGAAAGAATGAAGAAGTGTAGTAGGTATTGCAACTAATAGACCTAAAACTGTTGTAACAAGTGCTTGAGAAATACCACCAGCCATAAGTTTAGGATCACCTGTTCCATATAGAGTTATCATTTGGAAGGTAACAATCATACCTGTTACTGTTCCTAATAAACCTGCAAGAGGTGCAACAACTGAGATAATTCTTACAGCGCCAATTCCTCTTTCAATTGATGGTCTCTCAGCCATAATTGCTTCAGCAAGTTTTAGCTCTAACGTATCAATATCTTTCTTAAAGTTCTCTTCGCCAACCTTAAGAACTCTTCCAAGAGGATTTCTAACATCTAATGTTTTAGAACCTGCTTGAGCTCTCACTGCTTTACCAAGAACATATAAGCTCCACAATTTCCAGAAAGCTAAACCAATACCAATTAAACCAACAAAAATAATTGCGTATCCAACTTCTCTACCTTGTGCAGCTCTTTCAGCTAAAGAAGGTGTCTGAATTAAATTAGCTAAAAGACTTCCTCCAGTAGGTCCTGTTGGATCAACACCAAATCTTACTTGCTCTCCAACATCGGCATTACCAACACTCTTAGCAGTTTTTGTAAATCTTCCAGCAGGTTGTCTCGGTAAAAATGCGTATTGTCCTGTTGCAGCAACATACTCTAAATATTTACCATCACAGACTGCATTAAACAAACCAACTCTTGTAACGTTGCATGTTGAAGACTCACCATCAACATCGATTACAGTTGTGTCAAAAGAAACTACTTGTCCACTTGCAACCATCTCTCTTTGAAGTTCATACCATAAACCTTCAATTTCTCTAATAGTTGGTAACTCAGTAGTCTCTGACATTTTTGAAGTAAGTTCATTTAGGAAATCTACTCTTTCAAGACCATATTGAGGGCTTGTCAAAGAACCAGAGAATTGAACTGCTGCTTCACCTGCTGAGCTTTGAAGATGGCCAAAGAGTTCAACCAAAGACCCAAGTTCTTTTTGATATGCTTCCTCTTTAACTCTTAAGATTTCTTCATTCTTTTTGTATTCAGCCTCAAGCTGATCAGCAATTCTTTCTTGTCTCGCTAATTCTCTTTTTTCAGCAGCTAAAATAGCAGCCTGTTCATTTTTATTAGCCATAAACTTAGCTTCACGATCTGCATTTGCAGATTGTTCTTTAGTTTTACCTTCTTTAACAAGTTGAAGAAGTGCTTCAACAGTAGATATTTCTGCTTCATCACCTTCAGATTCTTGTGCAAATATAAAAGTGTTAAATGTTAAAGATAGAACAAATAGTATAGATAAGTACTTTTTCATTATGCCTCTCCTTTAACAACTGGCATCATCAACATATCTGTTGGTGCTAATTTTTTAGCCATTCTTATGCCATCTCTAATAGGCTTTCTGTAACTTCCTGGGAGCTCTTCCCATGTTCCAGTTTCATTGTCCCATCTTCCACTAGTTCTTTCGTCTTTAGTTTGATAGAACATACCAATTCTTCCTATTACAAGAATATTAACAACAGTTCCGTCTGCTAACTTATCCTCGTACGTATCAATTTTACGTCCATACTCTGCTTCAATATTGTATGCTTCGAGAACCTGTCTTACTTGCTCAGATGCAGTAACTTTTGGTTTTGCCAAAGAAGATCTAACTAAATCAACTCTTGCTTTTCTCTCTTCAGATCTAAAGGGAGTGTCTAGATTGATGAAAGTCTCTAAAGTTTCTAACATCTTTTGAGCTAATGGAGGTATTTGCCTTTGCATAACAACAACTTGAACTAATTGCTCGTCAAGTTTATCCATAAGGTCTAATTGAGCTTGAATTTGAATTCTTTTTTGTGCGTTGTAAAGTTTTAGCCCTTCAACTTGCTTGTTAACAACTTTATATTCATTAACAATTTTATCCGTTTGTCTTTCTGTTTGATCGATTTTATCTTGCGAATTAGCAGAAAGTGTTTGATTTTCTCTACCTACTTCTAGAATACTTTCCATATTGACTTCAACATTAGTTTCGTTTGCAGAAACAAATAAGCTAAAGCAAAAAAGTACTGGTAAAGATATATTCTTTATAAGTTTAAACATTTTTGTACTCCCTTAGGTTTGGACATGTTAACAGTCCTAAACCAATAAATAAAATATATATACATACTTTATTTAATAACTAATTCTATCAAAAACTATGTCATTTCGACTAATTTTGTAAATTTTTATCTATTTGCTTGAAATTTTCCAAAAGTTATAGTTTTGGAAATAACATTGGAGTATTCTTCTTATAGGATTTATATTGTTCATCATCAGCCCATTTTTTATCATTCATGTCTTCAAGCATTCTTACTCCGCTAACATATACAAGAAGAATATATGTAAAGATAGGTGATATTAGTGTGATAAGTTGAAGCCCTTCAAGTGATGAAAAAGAAATAACTGCTATTGCAAACCATAACAATACTTCTCCAAAATAATTAGGATGTCTTGACTTTGACCATAATCCAGAAGTAATAAAGCTATCTTTATTGGCTTCAATAGATCTAAAGGCTGTTTTTTGATTATCAGCAACAATCTCAATACCAAATCCAATTATAAATAGAATTATTCCAACGTATGTTAAGGCATTCATGACCAAGCCTTCTGGGCTCGATATGGCTACCAGAGCACACATTGAGCATAGCGTTACCCACAAACCTGATATAGTAAATGTCATAAAAAACTGTGAGGCAGAAGTTTTAATTGTTCTAAACCTTTTATCTTCCCCGGCTTTATGTATTCTCATGAACAAAAATAATCCTAATCGTATAGTCCATATTGAGATCAATAAAACCAAGATAAGATTTCCAAAATTAAGTGAAATGGATTGATAAGTAGATAAGAAAACAAACCATACAACACTTAAATAAGTAACACTTCCTGTTAAATCATAAAATTTTTCAGTTTGAAATAAATAAGCAGGTATATATGCAATCCAATGAATTACATATGCTAAAAGTACAGCATTTTTTACAATTACACTTCCAGTTAAATGTGCAATACCGTAACTAATTGCAAACGATAAAACCGAAATTAAAATATTAGTTATCACTTTCATTCTTCACTCCATCCACAAGTTCTATTTTTATTTTCTTCATCAAGCCATTCTTTTAATGGTGCGTAGTAATTCATTATTGATTTACCGCTAAGTTGTCTTGATCCAGTAAGATTCTCAAAAGCTTCCTGCCAAGGCAAGCTTTGACCCATTGCCATAGTAGAAATAATTCTATCACCAGCTTCCTTATTCCCATATATTGAGCATTCATGTAAATATCCATCATAATTAATTAAATTACAAAGTGCTTCATGAAACTGATACTGCATGATGCTAGCTAAATAATATCTAGTGTAAGGAGTATTCCCAGGTATATGATATTTTGCACCTGGATCAAAATAATTTTCTGACCTTTCATAACTAGTATTAATTCCCTGATATTCCTCCCTAAGACTCCACCATGAAGAATTTAAGTTGCTTTCATCAATATCTCCATCGAATACTCCTGACCTCCATTTATCTAGCATCAAAGCCCATGGAACTATAACAACACCATCTAAAGCTTGTTTCATAAGCAATCCGATCGGATCTTTTTTTGCTTCTTCAGCATCATCTTCTGATATGAAGCCAATATCAACTAAGTAGTCTGGAGTAATTGAAAGCGTTAGTAAATCTCCAAATGCTTCATGAAAACCATCATTTGCACCTGCTTGGAAAACTGTTGGGATATGGTTGTAAGCTTGATAATAAAAAATGTGACCTAATTCATGATGAATAGTTATAAAGTCTTCTTCATTTTTTTCAATACACATCTTTATTCTAAGATCATTATTTGCAGGATCTAAATTCCATGCAGATGCATGACATACAACCGATCTGTCTCTAGGTTTCACAAATAGGGATCTTTCCCAAAAAGTTTTTGGGAGAGGTTTGAATCCCATAGAGATGAAAAAATCTTCTGCATACTCTACCATTTCAATTTCGCTTAATGATTTTTCGTTAATTATCTTAGTAACGTCTATATATTTGGAATCTGGTTTTTCTTCATACACTAAATCATAGATATTTGACCATGACTGACCCCACATATTCCCAAGCATATGGACCGGCAATGGGCCTGTCTTTGATATTACTTCATCACCATAATGTTCATTCAATTTTGCCCTCACATGACAATGAAGAGCATCGTATAATGGTTTTACTTCACTCCAAACTCTGTCAGTATCATCTAAGAAATCTTCTGCAGGCATATCATATTTACTAAACCATAAATCACTCAGTCCTTCATAACCAAGATCAACCGAGCCTTGATTGCCAATATCAACCATTCTCATATACATAGGTTTCATCGGCTTACCAATCTCATGCCACCCTTCCCAAGCTCTCAGCAATTCCTTAGGATCTCGTGAATTATCTATAATTGATTCAAATGCTTCTAAGTCATAGCATTCTTCGTCGTCAAAACAATACTCTCCACTTCCATACATTGCTTCGAGGCTTGTAGTAATTTCTGATAATTCGGATGCTAGTTCTTCATCTAAAGGTGGAGGCATTACAAAGGAACTTTTAAGGATATTTAGCATCCTTTGATTTTCTTTTGATGTATCTAGGCCATCAAAACTAGCAGCCTCTCTTGATCTTTTTAGCGATTTTAATGTAGATTTTGTTCCATAATCTGCAATTATTTTTTGAGAATCGTATGTTATAAAATTTGAGCTTATCCATGAGGCAGAATATATAACAGGACCATCTTTTTTATTTTCCGATTCAACGTTTGCAAGAAACTCTTCTAAATCTTGATTGCTAGGGGTTTGTTCGCTACTTGGGGCACAAGAAGTTACAATAATAATTAATATTAAGCTTAAAAAATTTTTCATTTATATTCCTCGCTATTAAAATAACATAAAAATAAAATTAATATGAAAATTTCAACGAACCAGTTTAAAAACGGAACAAAGTTGGTAATCGATAATGCTCCGTGCTCGATTATAGAGCACGAATTTCATAAGCCTGGAAAAGGCCAAGCTGTAATGAGAGTTAAATATAAAAATCTTCTAACTGGAAACACTAATGATAAAACTTTCAAGTCAGGTGAAAGTGTTGAATCGGCAGATGTAAGTCATAAAGAAATGGAATTTTTATATAAAGATAATGATTCTTGGCACTTTATGGATAAGAATAATTATGAGCAAATTGAAGTTAGCGAATCACAGATGGGAAATGCATCAAAATGGTTAGTAGGACAAGAAACTTGTGAAGTTGTTTTATGGAATGGTCAACCTATTCTTGTAAATCCACCAGTAATTGTTGAGCTTAAGATTGTTAAAGCAGAGCCTGGAGTAAAGGGAGATACTGTTTCAGGTGCAACAAAAACTGCAAAACTTGAAACAAATGTTGAGGTTCAAGTGCCTTTATTTGTAAATGAAAACGAAATAATAAAAGTAGATACTAGAGATATGACCTATGTGGGGAGAGCAAAGTCTTGATTGATGAAATTAATAAGGAAATAGAAAAATTCCTATCTTCAATTGTAAACAATAAAAAAAATATCAGTTCTATTATTAAAAAAAGCTCTACTTCTATATCAGATGATCTTAAAAAAGGTCATATAACTTCAAATGTATGTATGGTCGCAGCAAGCATACTAAAGCTTAATCCAAAAAATTTAGCTGAAGATCTTAAAACAAGATTAGAAAAAATTGATAAATTTGCTAATGTTGAAGTAGCAGGGCCTGGATTTATAAACATCTCATTGAACAGAGAAGATTTTGTATCAACAATTGAGTTTATTAATAAAAACAAAGATTCATTTGGTAGTTCTGCTATAGGTAAAAAAAATAAGGTGCAAATAGAATTTGTGTCTGCCAATCCAACTGGTCCTCTTCATGTTGGTCATGGAAGAGGAGCTGCCTATGGTGATGCAATTGGTAGAATTCTTGAATCAACAGGCTCAATTGTTGAAAAAGAATACTATGTTAACGATGCTGGAAGACAAATCGATATTTTGACTGCAAGCGTTATATTAAGATTAATAAAAAATGATATAAGTAATTACTTTCCAACCAACGGATATAAAGGTGAGTACATTGATGAAATTGGAAAAAAATTAGACAAAAAAGTAAAAATACAAGACTTCAAGTCACTTTCAATCAAATCCAGTGAGGATCCAGAAGAGGAAATAGATAACATCATTCATGAATTGGAAAAATTAAATAATAATTCATGGAATCTCATAAAAAAATTCTCATTAAAAGAAATTGTTAAATCAATTGAGGATGATCTAAAAGCATTTAATGTAAATTTTGACAAATGGTTTTATGAATCATCGCTTGGCAAGATTGGTGATGACTCATCTGATATAGCATTGTCAGTAAATAAACTAATAAAAGATGGTCATGCTTATGAGAAAGATAAGGCCATATGGCTCAATACGGACATAAGTGGTGATGATAAACATAGAGTTTTAGTAAGAGATAANGGGAAGGCAACATATTTTGCCTCGGATGTTGCATATCATAAAAATAAGATTGATAGAGGATTTGATAAGCTAATAAATGTTTGGGGTGCCGATCATCATGGATATATTAAGAGAATAGAAGCATCTATTGAAAACCTTGGGTCAAATAAAAATAAACTAGCTGTAAAACTTGTTCAATTTGCAAATCTTTTCAAGGATGGAAAAAAGGTCAAGATGTCCACAAGATCGGGAGAATTTTTTACATTAAAAAATCTTATCGAAGATATAGGTTCGGATGCTGCAAGATTTTATTATTTATCAAAGCAAGCTGATCAGCACTTAGATTTTGATCTTGATTTAGCAAAATCGGATAGCAAAGAAAATATTTTTTATTACATTCAGTATGCGCATGCAAGAATCGTTTCGCTTGAAGAAAAGGCCTTAGATAAATTCTCTGAAATTAACAGAAATATTAAAAATATAAGCAGTGGGGATTACAAAGAATGTGACAATCTAATTCATGAAATATCAAAATTCCCGGATATTGTAAATAAATCTGCAAATACGCTGCAACCTCATGTCATTATCTATTACTTAAAAGATTTATCTCAGCTATTTCATAGCTTCTATAACGATAATCATGTCTTGTCTGAATCTGAAGAGAATATGCAATCAATTTTAGAGTGTCTAATAGCTGTAAAACAAGTTATTTCAAATGGTTTAAATTTATTAGGAATTACTCCAATGCAAAAAATGTAAGCATATGAAAGATTTTGCAAATGTTAAAGGTAATAAATCAAAGAAGAATAAAAGAAAAACTGTTTTTACTTCAAAAAAGCCATCAGTAAACACAATATCAACTAGTACCATCCTGATATTAATTTTTATTAGCGTAGGTCTAGCCTCTAGTTCAATATTTCTATTCAAGACAGATGTTATATCAATTAAGACTGCCAACACTTCCAACACCGTAAACATAGACTTCCCTTCATCATTAATGGAAAATTCAGTGCTTATTGAATTTAATGAAGAAAATAATTCTTTAGAGTGTCAGTACTTTGTCCAAATTGGTGCATACGGAAATAAAAAATATGCTCTTGAGGCAATTAAAATGCTTAATAGCGACATTGAAAACCTATCAATTAACGAGGTATACAGTACTCTTTTGCCAGGAAAGCTCTTAAATAGTGTAATATCAGGCCCTTATATTAATAGATCAGCAGCAAATAATGCTAAAGAGAAAATAACAAAGAGCGGTTTTGAACCACGATTAAGAACTGTATGCAAAGAGAACTAATTAAAAATATAAATGCCATTAATAACAGTATCGATGAGTTGTGCTCATCTATTAATAGAAGCAGAGATGAAATAACTTTAATTGCGGTTTCTAAGAAAAAAGGCTTTGAGCTCGTTAAGTTAGCTCTTGAGAATGGAATCAATAACTTCGGAGAAAATTACGCACAAGAGCTTCAAGAAAAATCTTCATTGATAGATTCAGATAATATTGTTTGGCATTTCATTGGTCCAATTCAATCCAATAAAGTTAAAGTAATTGCAAATAATGCTGATTGGATTCATACCCTCGAAAGGGAAAAAATTATTAGAAAATTTAATGATGAGTGTAAAAAAATTAACAAAGTAATAAACGGATGCATTCAAATTAATATTTCGTCTGAAAAATCAAAAAGTGGATGCAGTCCTGATGAGCTTTTTGATATAGCAAAATTAGTAGAATCTATGGAAAATATTAATTTAAAAGGCATAATGGCTCTCCCAAAACTAACAAATGATAAAGAAGAAAGAGATCATATGATGGAAGAAGTTATAAACTTGAGCGTCAAGTTACAAAAAATTTATCCCAGTGCTAGTGCTATTTCACTTGGAACAACTTCGGATTACGAGGATGCCATAATTCATGGATCTAATATGCTTCGAATAGGTGAATCAATTTTTGGTAAAAGATCATGAAAAATATATTATTTTTTGGTGGTGGTAATATTGCTCAAGCTTTAATTTCAGGACTACTATTGAATGGAATGAGCAACAAAAATATTTTTTTTGTAGACAGAAATCCTTTAAATCAAAAAAAATTAAATAGCTTAAAAGTTAAAAGTTTAAAAAAATCGAATTCTGATATAGATATAGTTATTTTATCTGTAAAGCCAAAAGATGCTATTCAAGCATACAAAGAAATTTTAAATAACTATAAAAATCCTAAAATTGTCAGTCTTGTCGCTGGTATAAAATCCTCTACATACATCAAGCTGGATAATAAATCGGAATTTATGAGAGCAATGCCAAATACTGCATCAAAATATGGTCAAGGAATAACAGCTTTATATAATTCATCTTTTAAAAAAAGTAACTTTAACAAGGTCTCTTCTATCTTCTCTAAATTAGGAACAGTTATTGAAGTAGATAATGATTCAAAAATAGATACTTTTACTGGTGTCATTGGAAGTGGGCCCGCATATTTTTTCCAAACTCTGAAATCATTTGAAAAAAAACTTATGAGATTATGTAACCAAGATGAAAAAATTGTTACAGAGATTATTGCTAATCTTATGAAAGGTGTTGGCTCATCAATTGAAAAAGACGGTGATTTGGATAATCTAATTAAAGCAGTTGCTTCAAAGAAAGGAACAACAGAAGCTGGACTAAAGTCGCTTAAATCCAATAATTTAAATCAAATCTTTGAAAAAGGATTAAACGCTGCGATCAAAAGATCTAAGGAAATTTCAAATGAATTCTAATATGCAAATACTTGGGCTTATTTTAAGTATATTAAATTACGCCCTTGTTTTTCTCTTCATCTTTAATTTATTAAAAGTAAATTATTACAATCAAATTGTTTCAATATTTGTTAAAGCGTATAGCCCCATAGCAAAAATATTTTCACCCTTACCAATTCAAGCCCTTAATATTTTAATCTTGGCCATAGTATTTAAGCTTTCATCTCTTGTCATATATTTTGGTGATCAGTATGTAATTACAACATTATTAGGGGTGGCTGTAATTCAGACGATAATGATTNTTTTAAGGATCATATTTTTTGCAGTAATTGGTGGTGTAATCCTAAGTTGGGTATCTCCATCAAACTCAAATGCTTTTTTAGAGTTAGTTGAGGAAATATCTTATAAGTCTTTAATGCCGATAAGAAATTATATTCCATCAGCTGGAGGTTTGGACTTTTCTCCTCTTTTTGTTTTGATTTTAATTAATCTAATTGAATCCTTCTTATCAGATATGCTTAGGTCAATAGTATGAAGACGGAAACAAAACTAATTCATTTTTCAGAAGGAATTGAACTTGAATCAGGTGAGAAGCTCAATTCATTCGATTTAATGGTAGAAACCTATGGTGAACTTAATGAAGGCAAGTCAAATGCAATTCTTCTTTGTCATGCATTTTCAGGAAATCATCATGCAGCAGGAAGTTCTGAAGATTTTGGAATTGGTTGGTGGGATCAGTTAGTTGGTCCTAGTAAAACAATCGACACCAATAAATATTTTGTTGTCTGTTGCAATAATCTAGGTGGATGTGCTGGTTCCTCGGGACCATCTTCAATTGATCCTTCATCGCAAAAAATATTTGGAAAATCTTTTCCTCAAGTAAGTGTCTTGGATTGGGTTAACTCACAAAAAATGCTTATGGATAAATTAAACATAGAGTGTTGGCATTTTGTAACAGGTGGAAGTCTGGGCGGAATGCAAGCTCTGCAATGGTCAATTTCATATCCTGATAAAGTTAAAAAGGCTGGAATTTTTGCTGCAGCTTCAAAATCTAGTTCTCAGAATATTGCGATGAATGAAGTTGCAAGAGAATCTATAAGAAAAGATGAGAACTTTCATAATGGAAATTATTATGAGCACAACGTTATACCTAAAAATGGGATTAAAACTGCAAGAATGCTTGGTCACATTACATATCTTTCAGAAGAACATATGGATTCAAGATTTGGGAGAAAATTTCAAGATGAAGATTCAAAAGTAGAAGAGTCCGTAAGCTTCGAAGTCGAAAATTATTTGCAATATAAAGGTGAACAGTTCTCAGAGCTATTTGATGCAAATTCATATATTTTAATGACAAAAGTAATGGATAGTTATGATGCTGGAAAAGATAAACCCCTAGTTGAGGCTTTAAAAGAAGTGAAAGCTGAGTTCTTAATTGTAGGTTTTTACTCAGATTGGCTATACCCACCAGAAAGAGGAAAGGAAATACAAATAGCTGCAATGAATAATAATATAAGGTCCTCTTTTGTGGTTCTCCAGGGAGATCATGGACACGATAGTTTTCTTTTTAGTTCAAAAACTTACTCAAATTTAATTACAAATTTCATAGAATCATAATGGCTATAAAACTTTCAAAAATTATAAACAGTTGGGTTCCAGAAAATTCAAAAGTAATTGATTTTGGTTGTGGTGATGGATCTTTATTAAAAGAATTATTTGAAAATAAGCAAGTGCTTGGATATGGCGTTGAGATAAGTGATACAAAGATAGAAAAATGTATTGAAAAAGGGATACCTGTAATAAAACTTGATATAGACAAGGGCCTAAATGACTTTATGTCATCTGATTTTGATTTATCGATTATGGCCAGATCAATTCAATGTCTTAAAAATCCTGATCTTGCTCTAAATAGAATGCTGGAGTTATCAAAAAGATGTGTTGTGACTCTTCCTAATCTTGGCTATTGGAGATGTAGAATAAACCTTGCATCAGGGAAAATGCCAATTACACCAGAGCTGCCCTCTAGCTGGTATGAAACAGAAAACATTCACTTGTGTACGATCAAAGATTTTGAAAATCTTTGTTTAAAAGAAAATATTAGTATTAAAGATAAAGTTTTCATAAATAGAAACGGTGATCAAGGCGGTTTATCTAAAATCAATCCAAATTTATTTGCTGTAGAAGGAGTCTATTTACTTGAAAAGTAATGATGACATTCTTATTGCCTCATCAAACAAAGGTAAATTAGAAGAATTTAAAAAACTATTCAAAAATCATAAAGTTTTTTCTTTATCTGATCTTAATATAGAAGATGCTATAGAAGATGGAGATTCCTTTTTAGAAAATGCAATGATTAAAGCAAAACATGGCGCTATGGAATCTAAACTTTATACGATTGCAGATGATTCAGGAATTGTAGTCCCTAAACTAGGCTATGAACCTGGCATTTATTCTGCAAGATATGCTGGCGAGGGTGCTAGTGATAAAGATAACAGAGATAAGATTATTGATAAATTGATTAAGAAAAAACATGAGAGTCTTGAAGCTTTCTATGTTTGTGTTCTTGTTGGACTAAAGAGTGCAAATGATCCGATGCCAATAGTAACTCAAGGTGAAATTCATGGAAGAATATCGATAAATAGTTCAGGAGAAGGAGGATTTGGATACGACAAAATCTTTTATCCCGATGGCTATGATTGCTCAATGGCTTCTTTAGACCAACAAATTAAAAATAAAGTTAGTCACAGAGCCATTGCTTCAGAAAAATTTATAAAATTGTTTAACAGTAGTTATGATACTTTTTTATAATTAAATTCAAATAACTCTCTGCCCTCATCTTTCCCTCTTCTTTCAAACTTAGAAAGAGAGTCTTTTTGAAAAGATTTATTTGAAGATGGCTTAAATAATTTATTTTTTACAAATAATTCAGAAATGCTTTCTGCATAGTTTTCCCAATCTGTAGATATGTATATATTTGAATCGTCCTTCATAAAATCATGGACCATTTCTAAAAAAGATTTATTTATTAGTCTTCTTTTATGATGTTTTTCTTTTGGCCAAGGATCGGGACAAATAATAATCACTGAATCAAATACTTTTTTTGGGCTTTGATCTAAAAGCAGCCTAATATCGTCTGAAAAAATTTTTATGTTATTGATATTGTTTTCTTTTATGCTCGAAACCAAAGTTCCTATGCCTGACATATAGACCTCAGAACCTATAAATAAATAGCTAGGATTATTTATTGCTTGAAAAATAACATTTTCAGCATTACCAAAGCCAATTTCTAAATAGCATTTATCAAAGTGTTTGCTGAAATCTTCTACTTCCTGAATACTTTTTACAGAAAATTCTGATAAAGAACTCAAACTGTGGGTCTGCTTTTTAGTTATTCGGCCTTTTCTTTTTACAAACGAAGGAAGAAACTTTAATTGCATTGCTAAATGCTAGATTTATGCAAAATCTACCATAAACGCTTTCAATTTTTTAAGTGCGCTGTTTTCAATTTGTCTAATTCTTTCAGCGGACACTTTATATTCATCGGCTAAATCATGAAGAGTAGCCTTTTCATCTGATAGGTATCTTCTATTAAGAATATCTTTGCTTCTATCATCAAGAGTTTTCAGTGCAGCAAGAAGCTCTTCTTTGTTTACTTGCTCTGCTTGCTCAGATGCAACTATGATTTCAGGATCATATCTTTTATCTTCTAAATATTGAGAAGGAGACATAATTTCATCATCGTCACCAGAGGGAACTGGTGAATCAAATGATGAATCATTTGAAGACAGTCTATTTTCCATGTGAAGTACATCTTTGACCTCAACATTTAGGTCAGATGCAATTTTTTCAGCTTCTTCTTTAGTCAGCCAATCTAGTGATTTCTTTTTACTTCTAAGATTAAAGAATAGTTTTCTTTGCGCTTTAGTTGTAGCAATTTTTACTAATCTCCAGTTTTTAAGAATATATTCATGAATCTCAGCTTTAATCCAGTGAACTGCAAAAGAGACTAATTTTACACCTCTATGAGGATCATATTTATCTACAGCTTTCATTAAGCCAACATTACCCTCCTGAATAATATCTCCCAGTGGCAATCCATAACCTTGATATGATCTTGCAATATGAACCACAAATCTTAAATGATGAATCACGAGCTGTCTTGCAGCGTCTAAATCATCTTCCTCATATAATTTTAAAGCAAGTTCTTGCTCCTCTTCCTTGGTAAGAATAGGTATTGAATGAACAGACGAAAGATATGATTCAATATCTTTACCTGGACTATTTAGTTGTGAGGGTTGTAACTGTGTGCCCATAATATAAATAAAATTTATAATTAATTATATCAATTAATTATGAATAATAGGAAATTATACCAATTTTTTAAAAAAATCTCCTAAAACAGGTAAAAAATCACTTTTAATTGAATTATTTCTAAAGGCTATAAAGAATGGATTTAGTATTGAGTCCTCCTTTGCATAGGCCAATTCTTCACAATCTCCGATTTTGATAACACTTCCTCCCTTTTGGTTAAGGACTGCATGAGCAGCAGCTATATCCCATTCAGAAGTGGGGCCAAATCTGGGGTAAATGTCAGCCTCGTTATCTGCCAAACTACATAGTTTCAACGAACTACCCTTCTCAATAATCTCATAATCTATGTTTTGTGATTCAATGTAATTAAGAAAAGCCGTATCTTTGTCACTTTTATGACTTTTGCTCATTACAATTCTTAACTTATCATAAGAATCATTTTGTGACTGCACATCTTCAAAAATAGATCCATACCAAATTTTTCTAGTTACAGGTGCGCCAACAATACCAAATACAACTTTCTTATTGTTAATCATTGCAATATTTACGGTAAATTCACCAGTTTTATTAATAAACTCTTTGGTTCCATCAAGAGGATCAACTAACCAATATGTTTGGTCTAAACTTTTTATTAGATCCTCACTAAAAGTTTCCTCTGAGATAATTGAAATATCCTTTGAAATTTTCTCCAATGAATTCAGTATTATTTCATTAGATTTTTTATCTGCTATCGTTAAAGGAGAGCCGTCTGATTTTTCTTCTTGATCAAAGCTTTCAGAATTATAAATCTGCATAATTTCATCAGAGGCATAATTAACGCATTCTATTAGTGCGCCTAAATGATTATCAAAAAAATTTTTACTTACCATTTTATTCAAATACTACAACTTTGTTTATCAAGATTTTTGTAATCAATTGCTTCAAGGATTTTATAATGAATGTCTGTATTATCCATCAATCCTTGAAATAGTTCTGCTCCAGGACCATAAGCATGCACTCCTACAGGAATCGAAGTGTGTCTTCCTGTACCCCATTGAATAACAACTTTGTCATCGTCTTGCTTAAGAATTTGTAATCCTCCAGTTTCATGATCAGAAGTAACTATTAACAGTGTCTCGTTATCTTCATTTACAAAGTTAATCAAATCTCCAATGGTTAAATCAAAATCTTTAAACTCCTCTATCATTTCATTTGCATCGTTATCGTGTGCAGCCCAATCTATTTGACTACCTTCAGTCATTAAAAAGAACCCATTACACTGCTTGTTCAAATGATTTAATGCAAAATTTGTCATTTCTCTTTGAGTTGGTTTTTCATTTGATCGCTCAATGCCATCATCGTCAAAAAGACCAATAAGCTTTTTAGAATGATCAAAATTCAATTGCAGAGACTCTTTCTCTGTGAGCACATAGTGCGTGTCATTAATTTTATTTAAATCAAAAAATTCTTTACCTCCTCCTAAAGCAATATCAATTGAAGAATTAATAAGCTGATTGGCAATATTTTTGTATTCATATCTGCTGTCAATGTGAGCATATAAAGCTGCAGGCGTCGCATGAGTTACTGAAGATGTTGCGACTATGCCGGAGGTATAACCCTTTTCATGAAGCATTTCTACAATGGTATCTAATATTTTTTTGTCTGGATCCAATGACAAATATCTATTTTTTGTTTTATATCCAGTTGACCATGCTGTTGCTGCTGCTGCTGAGTCTGTATATGCATTGTTATAAGAATGGGTTAAAGAGGTACCGACATATGGGATTTGATCAATAAAAAGTCTATGGTCTAGACCACCAATTGCAATACGTGACAAAGATATCTGATTAGGCCCAACCCCATCCCCAATAGCAAGAATTATATTCTTGGCTTTTAAGTTATTAGGAAAATCTTTAATTTCAATAAATTCTGTTTTTTTTGTGCCGATTGAAATCGATTCAGTTTTCTTAGATGTATCACATGATGAAATTACTAAGACTATTAAGAGAAAAATATATTTCATTAAGTTTTAATCAAGAGCCTTCATTCTTTGTTTTATTCTATCGCTTTGCTCTGGAAAACAACTCCAACAATGGTCATATATTGCCTCTTCCCACTCACCATACATTGGATTAATAATCATGAACCATTTTTCTCCCCACATGTTTGCGTATTTATCTATTAAATCCTTTCTACTTTGCACACTTGTAGCGGTCTCTTTAAGAGGTATAAAGTCATCTAGTTGGTCACCAAAAATTTGAATGATACGAAAATCTTTTTTAATTAAATCTCTTCTACTTGTCTTATCTGAAGTCCAACCTTTTTCATTTTTCATAAGAAGAACATCAATATCACTATCAAATGGCAATCCTAATGCTTTTATATTGTTACGCGTGTATTCCTCTAAATCATGAGTCCTATTTGTTACATAAAAGATTTTAATTCCTCTGTCATCAGCATAACTAAGATAGTCTTTTACTCCGGGTAAGGCACCAGCTGCCTCCTCAGACACCCATTCTTTCCAGCCAATGGGATAACTTGTTCCATTTCTAATGCTTCTTACCTGATGTTCTGAATTATCAAGAACAGTCTCATCAATATCTAAAATGATTGCTGGAGGCAGACTTTGATAATTATCACTTTGATCCAAGACAGCTGTCCAAGATTTATCTTCTAAAGCCTTATCTATATTTTTTTGTGCAGAAGAATATACTTGAAAGGTATTTGCTTTAAATTCAGCGGATGTTCGTTTAAACAAAACTGCAAGAAGTGATTGTGACTGATAAGAATTATCTATTTCACTTGCAAGTGGAGCGTTGTTGAAAAAAATTATGCAGTATAAAAATATGTGTCTTAATGATTTCATAGTACAAGAGCATTATAATGCTAAGATTATAATTAGTTACAAAAATTATTTATGGATAATAGATTAATAGAAAATTTAGAAAAATTAAAAAAGATGCTTGTTCTTTTGAGTGAAGAAAGAAAGGTTGTCTTGTCTCATCATAAAACTTTTGAGCATGTTGAAAAAATGAGATCGATTGTTAACGAATCTATAGAAATGGCGAATAAATCATGACAAATAAAAAATATAAATGCTTTGACCTTAATGTATCAGACAATATAGCAAATCTAGTTTTGTCTAGGCCTAACGAACTTAACACAATGTCTAGAGACTTCTGGGTAGAGCTCGGAAGCATACTAGATGAAATTAATAGAAATTCTGACATAAGAGTTGTTGTTATGTCTTCCACAGGTAAACATTTTTGTGCTGGAATGGACTTGAGTGCTTTTTCAAATGGAGTTGAGGATATTCCAGATGACAAAAAACCNGATAGTGCAAGAATCGGTGAAGCTTTGTACAGAGTTGCAAAGGAGCTTCAAGGATATATTAGTAATTTAGAAAAAATTAGAGTTCCTGTTATTGCTGCTATTCAGGGTGGCTGTATTGGGGGTGCTGTAGATATGGTTACAGCATGTGACATCAGACTTGCATCAAAAGAAGCTTTTTTCTGTATACAAGAAATTAATATTGGTATGGCAGCTGATGTAGGAACTCTTCAAAGACTACCAAAAATTATTCCTGATTCTAAAATGAGAGAGATGGCCTATACGGGTAGAAGAATGTATGCAGATGAGGCAAAAGAGTCTGGCTTAATAAGTGATATGTATGAAACTCAAGAAGAAATGCTTGAGGGTGCTAATAAGTTAGCAAAAGAAATAGCTTCAAAATCTCCAGTAGCAATATATGGACTTAAAGCAGTAATGAATTACTCAAGAGACCACAGTGTAAGTGACGGTCTTGAATACAATGCTTTGTGGAGCGGCGCCATGCTAAGTCAGAAAGATATGACTGAGGCTATAACTGCTAATATGGAAAAAAGAGATGCATCGTTCGATGATATGGTCGATGTTAAAAAGTTTAACGAATCGGGCTCTTAAGATTTTCTAAGAAATACAGGAACAGTTACTGTGGATTCAGCTTTTGAATACTTATATCCATCTAAATCAAACCCAGATAAGTCTTCAAAATTAGTTACCTTATTTTGAATTATCCATTTAGCCATAAGGCCTCTAGCTTTCTTTGCATAGAAACTGATAATTTTATAATTACCGTTCTTATAATCTTTAAATGTTGGAGTAACGACATTAATGTCTTCAGGTAATTTTCCTAAAACTGTAAAGTACTCTTTTGAAGCTAAATTAATTAAAAGATCTGACCTTTGAACTTTCAATTCATTTAAAACATTTTTTTGGACCTTATCACCCCAAAATTCGTAGAGATTCTTTCCTTCTGAAGTTTCTAATTTTGTTCCCATCTCAAGCCTATATGGTTTCATGAGATCCAATGGTCTCAATATCCCATATAACCCAGATAGAATCCTTATATGCTTTTGAGCAAATTTCATTTCAGCATTATTTAGATCCTCAGCTTGGAGTCCTTGATATACGTCTCCTTTAAAAACAAGCATTGAAGGCTTCGAATCAGCAGATACTTTTTTTGCTGGAGACCATGATTGGTATCTATCGAAGTTCAGTGTGGCAAGTTTATCGCTTAANCCCATTAAAGATGCAATATCTTTGGGTTCTTTTGTTTTTAAGTTATCTATAAGTTTTGAGGATTGACTCAAAAATGCAGGCACAGAATGATCNTGATTTGATTCAAATTCATAATCAAGTGTTTTTGCTGGAGAAAGTACTATAATCATGGCTGTATTTTAACGAATACATAGAGGCATATTCAATAATGTATATAGAAAAAGGCATAAATTCTTTAGGAAAATTCATATCATTGATGATTCCAGTTATGACAATATTGATGATAGTGATAATAGTCGCCAGATATTTCTTTGGTATTGGGCTTACAGGACTTCAAGAATTTGTAATGTATCTTCATGCATTCATATTTCTTGGTTGCGCAGGATATGTTCACTACAAAGATGAGCATGTCAGAGTAGATATCTTTTATAGAGACTCATCTAATTCATACAAAAATAATGTAAATTTTATATTAAGCCTTTTCTTCCTGTTACCTGTTTGTTTTGTTATNGGTTTTTATTCTCTAGAGCTAATTGAGATGTCTTGGAAAATTAGAGAGGTTTCAACCGAGGCTGGTGGTCTTGNTTATGTTTACATCCAGAAAACGTTAATCATTCTTTTCCCACTTACTATGATTTTAACTTTCGCATATCAACTAATTNATAAAAAATGGAAATAGTCCCTCTTCTNCTACTTNTNATAATTTGTGCNNCTTTACTGGTAGGTTTTCCAGTNGCGCTTACTCTGGCAGGTGTATCAATAATATTTGCGTTGATTTGCATTCCNCTAGGAATTTTTGATCCAACTATTTTTAAAAGTATTCCAATTAGAATTTTTGGAATTATGAATAATGTAACNTTGCTTGCAGTTCCTCTATTTATTTTTATGGGAACTATTCTTGAAAAATCTGGTATTGCTGCAAAGATGCTTGAAAATATGGCAAAGGCTTTTAGAAGTATAAAAGGCGGATTGTCTATATCGATAATTATTGTTGGCGCTTTACTTGCAGCAAGCACAGGGATTGTTGGCGCAACTGTAGTCACTATGGGTCTAATGTCCCTACCAATTCTAATAAATCAAGGATACGATAAAAGCTTCTCAGCTGGGTTGGTTGCATCCACTGGGACTCTTGGACAAATAATTCCACCATCCATAGCCTTAGTTTTGCTTGGTGATGTTATGTCAAATGCTTATCAAAGAGCTCAAAATGACATGGGTATATTTTCCCAACAAACCGTAACTGTTGGAGATTTGTTTATAGGTGCTATTGTTCCTGGAATTCTGATATGTATTGGGTATCTTATTTATACACTTTATAAAAATAGCAATAATTTAGATTTAAAAGATACTTCAACAGAATTTGCTATAAATAAAGTTGAATTATTTAAGACGCTAGCCCTCCCAGTAGTCTTAATTTTTTTAGTTCTAGGCTCTATATTTGCAGGTATTGCAACGCCTACAGAGGCGGCTGCAATTGGAGCATTTGGTGCCTTATTAATTGCATTAATAAACAGAAAAGTTAATTTACATTTCTTAAAAGAGACTTCTGAGAAAACTGCAATTGTTTCAACAATGATTTTTACAATTCTTATTGGTGCATCAATTTTTTCACTAATATTTAGAGGTGTTGGAGGTGATGAGTTAATTGACCTAATTTTTAATTCTCTCCCTGGAGGATCATTTACTGCTCTAATATTTGTCCTAGTTATTATTTTTTTGCTTGGTTTTATTTTAGATTTTATTGAGATTTGTTACGTAATAGTGCCACTCGTTGCTCCACCTCTTTTGATGATGGGCTTTGATCCTGTATGGCTTGCTATTTTATTTGCAATAAACTTACAAACATCATTTTTAACTCCACCATTTGGATTTTCGCTTTTTTACTTGAGAGGNGTTGCAGATGAGAGCATACAAACTAAAGAAATNTATAAAGGTGTTATTCCTTTTATATTAATTCAAATTATTATTCTTTTTGCAGTTATGNTNTTNCCAATTNTANTAATATAAGAGTTNATGAANAAAAAATTCTTAATCATATCTACTTTCTTTATTTTAATNAGCTGNTCAGATNGTTTTGTTGAATNAGAAGACAGANTCAAAATTCATGCAGAAAAGAATGGTATTGAGAAGTCTTTTTTTCAAGTTAAAAAAGAAGCTCTATATATTCAACAATGGAGCAAAGACGATACATTCATTGATGAAATTAATGAATTTAAAAGATTAGATAACGAAAATTTTCCTGGAAAAGGCAAAATTCTATTTACAGGTAGTTCAAGCATAAGGTTTTGGGATTCGTTAGAAGAAGATATGGAACCACTTGAAGTCTTAAATCGTGGTTTTGGAGGAGCACAAATTTCTCATGTTATTCATCATTTTGAAGATATTGTTAAGCCATACAATCCGAAGGCTATTGTCTTTTTCTGTGGAACAAATGATTTAACTGCATTAAAGACTCCAGAAGAAACTGTGCATGATTTCAAAAAATTCTTGAGTCTTGTTCGGAATGAGTTTGGAAATATTAAAG
>FUFK010076595.1_pt1 | contig 35394 bp, 32 predicted proteins | sample 1021851 | NCBI WGS metagenome assembly FUFK01 (sample SAMEA51879418, study PRJEB19060) | metagenome | reverse complement strand
CATCTTCGGCTCGATGGTGGCTGAAAGGCTCGGAGTAGGGTTCGTCCCTATCAGGAAGCCAGGGAAACTGCCTCACGAGGTAATGAGTGAGGAGTACGAACTTGAGTATGGGTCAAACGTCCTGGAGATCCATGCAGATGCGCTCGGGTCAGATGACAGGGTAGTGATCCTCGACGATCTTCTGGCAACAGGTGGTACAGTAGCTGCAACGGCGAATCTCTGCAAGCGCCTCGGTGCTGACGTTCTAGGTGCGATGTTCCTCATTGAGCTCGAGGGACTCAATGGCGCAGAAAATACCGGTATCGACACCCATTCACTACTTTCATTCCCAGCCTGACTGAAACCGAAGNATCGTGAAACTCATATGGGCATCCCCACTGGGTGGATACATGCCACGCTTTGATGGACTAGGAAACTGCGTGGTATGCGATGTTCCATGCACTGCGATGAACTACCTAGTCAACAATGGTAAGAAGTACTGTACTGGTTGTTGGGTGGAGAAGAATAACCCCTCTCACCCTGAACTAGAGAAGATCAAGGAGGAGGTTACCTCGGCAGTTGGTGTCTGGAAGTGCCTCAAGTGGTATAGAACTGACCGTAAGTTGCCCAATGGTCCTTATTCCTTCAAGAAATAGNTCCNATGTGGACATGTCCGGTAACCCTTCTATGACTCTAAGGGTANTTGGNAAGACATGGCCAAGCACCACGCCAATGACAAACACAGACCTCCAACGACCGACCCAAGGCGGCCAAAATACGGCGAAAAACAGCTTACANTGTTCCTGGCATACATAATGGTGGCGTCTGTGATGGCCCCCTCCGTCTTTGTTGATGGAACCCTCCTCGAACGGAATCAAGTAGAATATGAAACGTCAAACAATTCGTTGAACGACTCAGCTATCCAGACCCTGATGTCGAACCTCAACGCTACTAATCCAGTGGAGATATCAGGTGTCATAGACGACNTGAACAGGGTTCACCTTGTCTGGGTGGAAAACACAAGCCTCCCATCTTTGCAGTACGCACTAATCTCAACCAACGGCATAGACACTGTTCTCATTTCGAGTACACTTGTCGGCGATAATGACACCCTAACAGTTTCAAACCCAGCCCTCGTCATTGACAGTAACCGCCGTGCCCACATAGTTTGGGAGATAACTGGTACTGCGATACTTTACGCGCTGTTGGATCCCTCGATGGACGACTTGGACGGAGACACCGGGGACATAGCAAATATGACACTGACTTCACACATTGTAGCCGATGGGGTCGGTACGCGCTATCAGCCAGACATAGCCATCGACTCCTTCGATGGAGCCCATGTGGTCTGGGTGGATACCTTCGACCCACAGGGGCTTTACTTCGGCTCCCCGCTGATCTATTACAGCATGCTCACGTATGACTCCTCGGGCAACTTCGACGTCCAGATCAACAACACCATCATCACCACTGCACTGGGNTACAAGGGCAATCCAGCCGTTTCGATGGGTAGCAACAACACGGTTATCGTAGTTTGGGAGGACACACGCGGAAGCCTTGTTGAGTATGTCGGTCTGCTGGATACATCCGGGTCCATGACCTCAGAGTGGAAGGACATGTGTGCCGTTTTCTACGGAGGTAATCTTACCAGTGGCGAGTACTTTCAGGGAGTCAAACCACTATTGGAATCGGCAAGCATTACAGTGCTCGAGACACTATACGCCCTGAGTGGACAGATGTGGCACGCCTCAACTCACAAGAACTGTGAGGATGGCTACGCATTGGGTGGGAACGCGACGGAAGGCCCAAGGGCCTCGCACCTAGGGCAGAACGCCTCCGATACTTCAGGGGGAATCCGAAATCTCGAGGCGGTGGTATACAACGGGTCCTCATATTACCTTCCGACGGACTTCGGTTTCTACAGTGAAATGTGGGGGCCCGGCTCCACATGGGCCTGCGAATCTTGGAGAGACAGCTCGGGAATGACCCCCGGAGACCCAGCTACCACCCTCGACCACCAATGGAATCCTAATGCGACAAAACTGGTAATCCCCGTTTCTGATGAAGGCCCCTATGGGGGCACACCATTCACACTCAATGACACTCAGAGCATAATAGAGGCACACGATGCATGCGTGGGAGCCGGCATAGTACCTGTGGCGATAGCTGGTACTACAGGCAATACTGCCGATAATACGAATGTCCGTTCGAATATGCTAGACCTTACCCAGTGCCCAGGATCCTCAGTGGGTTTGCATGCAAGAACATGCCTCGCCTCGTCGGTCTCCACCACTGATGCTGGAGGGGACCTATTCCTCTACCCCTCGAACGATATGGCCAACTTTGAGGGAGACTTCGAGTCAGGAACCCTCACCAATGGATGGTCCTCAACCGGGAGTCACAGCTCGTCGTGGTATGCTGAAGAGGCGAACAACGGGGTTGTTTGGACAGACGTCAATCTATGTGACATAGGCCAGGCCGCAGGGGCAGGAGCGTTCCACACGGTCACCTGTAATTACACGCAACCCGCAGGGCACGTAGTGGACCTAACAGTGTCAGTAGATGGCTGGGCCTCAGAGTTCAGCATGGACGTAGTACTTCCAAACGGCAACGTCGCCTCCTTCAACAGTAGTTCCGTATCGAACAATTACCATGGTATCTTAGTGACCTTTGCTGGTGCCGGCAACTACACCATCTACCTGAACGACACATACGGAGACGGAGGAACATCGGTATCTGCAGACTACTCTTATGTCTCTGCCAACAACCCTCCCGCCAATCCGATATCTGGAGCGTACTCGGCTCGCTCGGGCGACATCTCGGACTCGGAGGTTTCCACGATGGAATTTACCGGAGCAATGTCCAATGGCACAGTCGCATTCTCATACAATGTATCATCCGAAGCGAACTACGACTTCCTAACATTCTCGATCGATGGGGTCCAGTTGGCCCAATGGTCTGGTACACAAAGCGGCAATTTCTCGACACCAGTCTCGCTAGGCCAACATACACTGACTTGGAGTTATGTCAAAGACGGATCCGTTAGCACTGGCAGTGACGCGGCATGGGTGGACGACGTGACAATCCCTCTGGCAAATTATACACAGGAAATGCAAGCACTAGTACATTCAATCATAGCGCTGACATCTGGCTCCGGTTCGACAGAGACATTCCTCACAGTCCTAAACCCATATTCTCTCCTCAATACACCTAGGTCCACCTGGATGCCAGGAGACTCTGCTACATCCGTNGACCCGGATACCGGTCAATATGTCGAAGACATAGGCCCAGCTTTGGACTACGTGTGGCAAGACGGCATTGGGTGGGGCACGATCGGCCACTTCGTCCTAGTCAACGACACCAGGCTGACCAATGGCCATGGCTGGAGTTCGAGCCCCGATGTCAACGTGGACGATAACGGCAATATCCACATTGTCTGGGTCGATGGNAGNTCGTCAATACCCAGTAAGGCTGGACCGTCACAGCTTCACTACATGCAACTGGACCTAAGTCACGCTGGTATTCTTGATGGCGAGCCCGAAGGCCTTGACATCTCTGAGGTAGCAGTAGTCTCTGACTCAGCGGTTCAAGACTCTGATATGACATGGGGGGCCAATCCGAGGGTTGACTTCGACAACGACGGCTCGATACACGTAACATGGTTCGAGTCGATGGAGAGGTCCCATGAAGAAGGAAGCACCGTAGAGTTGAGGTGGTCGAGAATAGTAGAACCCATCCTAATCGATGGAGCAATGCCTTTGGGCAGGACTCTAGAGCAGGCATATCGGGTAATCGATACAAGGGTAATAGCCACCAGCAGTGATAATCTAATGGGAGTCTCAGGACATGGACTAGCCACAGGCTCACAGCCAATCGTCAATTTCGATTGGCCCGACCGTGAAATTGTATGGTCCACAACAGATTGTTCCGGTGAGGCAAGCGGTGAAGAGCAATGGGGAGTATGCCTCTGGACCGAGAATCTCTATGAGATGACTATAGAAAACAGCCAAGGCATAACTGACGAGATAATCCTTCAACCAGGCCAGTCAAGTGACGTTACAATGCAATTGAGAGGAATCACGATTCCAGCAGGCAGAGACACCGTGATCGCCGGGTCAACAGAAGCGCCCCTGCACTGGCAGATAGAGACTGGCTTTTCGGGCACGTACCAACAAACCACGACACTATTCGAAGGAGGAGTCAAGGAAATCGACTTGCACATACACGCCCCGTCCCTCCAGAACGTAAACGAGGACCAGTCCTTTGAGCTGACTGTCTGGGTAGTTTCAGCAACCAACCAAGAGGCCTCTACGTCCAAGACCTTCATGATCCAACTGATCAATGATGGAGACTGGGACGATGACGATGGCGACGGCATACCTGACTCGGAGGACTCTTGTCAATTCGGTGACACTGACTGGGTACCTGATGAAACCACTGATTATGACAGCGACGGGTGCAGGGATGCAACCGAGGACCTAGATGATGACAACGACGGCTACCTCGATGCCGAAGACAACTGCCCTACAGGTTACATGGGCGAGCACCTCGATGCAGACAACGACGGTTGCGATGACTTGAACGAGGACAAGGACAACGATGGCGATGGAATAGAGAACCATCTAGACCTGTGTCCAAACGGCGCCCAGTATTGGGCGGGTACCGCAGAGGACAACGATGGCGACGGGTGCAGGGACGCAGATGAGGATGACAACGATGACAACGATCCATTTCTCGACTCCGCCGATGATTGCCCATCTGGAACCTCCTGGTGGACAGAAGGAGACTTCGATGGGGACGGCTGCCACGATACTACCGAGGACAACGACTGGGACAACGATGGGGTGACAAACCTCAACGACAAATGCCCAACAGGGGCAATGGGCTGGGTTTCAACCATTATCAACGACTATGACACGGACGGCTGTCACGATGACGCCGAAGACGACGACTGGGACAACGACGGGGTGACAAACCTCAACGACAAATGCCCAACAGGTGAATTGGGCTGGTTCTCAACCACTCTCAATGACTGGGACCATGATGGTTGCCGCGACCTCTCAGAGGACCCCGATGATGACAATGATGGATTCCTGGACTGGGAAGAGTCCTGTGAAAGGAGCCCAGTGATCGAGGGATATGACTGGAGAACAAATTTCGATAACGACAATGACGGTTGCGAGGATACCATCGAGGACACCGATCTCGACAACGACGGCGTCGAATCCCAATATGACGACTGTGAGAATCAGCCAAATTCGAATTGGGTGTCAACGCCTGATGTCGACTTCGACGGCGATGGGTGCGCGGATTCAGTGGACCCTGACGATGACGGCGATGGGGTATCGGATGGTGTAGACGAATGCCCACTCACCGAGATGGTATCGAGTGACTTCGACAGAGATGGTTGCGATGACTCTACAGAGGACCTGGATGATGACGGCGATGGGGTGGAAGACTCCACTGACAGTTGCCCATTGGGCCTCAGTAATTGGGACTCCTCTTCTGGCTCTGATATAGATGGGGACGGTTGCATGGATTCGCTGGAGGACGACCATGTTGACGGTCAGCTACTCTATATCCTTCGCAACAACGCCATCAAGGCAACGACCGCGGTCACAATGCTCGTACTCCTGCTTGCCGGACTGCTCGCCTCCAATAGGCCAAGACGCTCCGGTATACGGATTAAGGACCACACGTGGGAAGTCGAGAGGACAATGGAATCGCCCCCTGTATCAACGGAAGACCCGATTGAAGAGACGCGCAGGCAGGTAAGGGATCTAACGGACTTTGGCTACTCCCCTGAAGTTGCTGAGGCAATAGTCATGCACGAAAAAAGAGCCGGAGGCCACGACTGAGCTGGGTCGAGCATCAATGAAGCAATTTGATAACCCCATACGCGCACTATCAGATGGAGGGGAGCACAAATGAGGGCGGTGAGGGTTGAGTGCGCAATCTCCTCCATTGAACATGAACCTGCGGTCAGTGAGGCATTGCAAGCGGTAAGCTGGGACTATCGAGGAACTCTAGATTGTGCTGATGGTCGCCTACTAATCATGTGCGAGTGTATCACGGTTGACGGAGTCTGCCCTCCTCCTGGTTTCAGCATAGGCGGAGTAAGGATTGTCGAAATTCTCGAGGAATGGTCTACGGACTACCTTACCCATCATCTGGTATCAATAGAAATAGACGATAGAGCAGGTGGCAGATTTTTCGAGAACCGCGATATGACAATACTAGCTGGTACCAATCTAACATCCAAAGGCCTCGTCATACAGGTCNCTGGACGNCAGTCCTCAATCGTCAGATTCCTTAGCTCCGTCCGGGAAACTATCCCCGTCGAGAGAATAACATCCGCAAAGACATCCGAAGGAATCGCCCAGAAGGGCCCCAGTCTCCAACAACATCGTATAATCAAGCATGCACATAGAAACGGTTGGTACGAGGTTCCGAAGAAGATTTCGATCAGAGGTTTGGCATCGAAGCTCGGGCTGTCCAAGTCTACTGTAGCCGAGCAATTAGTAAGGGCCGAAAGCGAAATAGTAGGCAGCTTCCTTGAGAAAACTCGCTAGGGAATGCTCACCGCAGAGCCGCTTTGTTCATGGACGTGGTTCGCACGCACCCCCTCATCGAGGACACGGAATGACGACGAAACAGCTAGTCCATGTGTTCGAAGTTGCGTCAAAGGACATGGACGGCCTCACTGACGCGAGGGGGCAGAGCACGAAATCCATGCTGGCATCGGATGCTGGGATCGAGGTATCGGAGGTCAGGGTTATCCTAGGGTACCAAGTAAAAGGAGACCTTACCGAAGAAGAATGTCAGAGATGCCTCTACGACCTCTTCGCGGATCCTATTATCGAAAAGGCAACCTACGGAGAGCCCCTACTCTCTTCCTTTCAGGACCCCCCCGATCTTGCCATACAAGTTGGGTTCAAGCCGGGTGTAACTGACAACTCTGCGCAGGCCGCTCTGGATGGCCTCACTACCATCTTCGAGCATCACGCAGACTCCGTCGTAGCCACCAACATGACATACGCTATATGGGGCACTGAGGACACTGATGCGAATAAGATAGCAAACGCGATACACAACCCCATGATCGAGAGGTGCTCGATCTCAATGAGAGAGCAATGCAAGTCGGCCGATTGGCCCTCACTCGACTTTCCAGAGATCCAAGCCTTGCCATACCTCAAGCCGGCGACAGTGAATCTCGAAGTCTCAGACGAGGAGCTACTGTCCATCAGTGAGAAGGGGTTGCTCGCACTCAACCTTGAGGAAATGCAAGCGATACAGCGACACTACAGGGATGAGGATGTTAGATTGGCGAGGGCCAAGCTAGGGCTCCCAGAAGCATCCCCGACAGACGCAGAGCTCGAATGCCTGGCGCAGACGTGGTCCGAACACTGCTCTCACAAGATTTTCGCGGCAAGAATTCATCATGTTGACAATGTAACCGGGGAGGACACCCAGATCAACTCCCTGTTCAAGACGCACATCATGCAACCGACCCTCGATATTCAGAAGCAGGTCGACTGGCTACTCAGCATTTTCCACGACAACTCAGGCGTTATAGCGTGGAACGAGGAATGGAGCCTCTGCATAAAGGCGGAGACACACAACTCCCCCAGTGCCCTCGACCCCTATGGAGGCGCGATAACCGGGATCGTCGGCGTCAACAGGGACATTGTGGGAACTGGCTTGGGTGCGAGGCCGATAGCGAACACAGACGTATTCTGCTTTGGCCCACCAGACTACAAGAAACAACTCCCAGAGGGGCTGTTCCACCCCTCGAGAGTATTCAGAGGCGTACATGCAGGAGTAAGGTCAGGAGGGAACGAATCAGGTATCCCAACAGTTAACGGCGCCATAGTTTTCGATGAGAGGTATATCGGTAAACCTCTGGTATATTGCGGAACCCTGGGGATAATGCCCAGGGAACTACCCGATGGAAGGCAGAGCCACATCAAGACACCCGAGGCTGGAGACGTCGTTTACATGGTCGGAGGCAGGGTCGGCTACGACGGAATCCACGGAGCCACGTTCTCCAGCCTCGAGCTGACCGAGGAGAGCCCTAGCTCAGCAGTCCAGATAGGGGATCCGATAACACAGAAGAAAATGATAGACATGCTTCTCGAGGCAAGGGACGCGGGATTGATCCAAGTGATCACCGACAACGGGGCGGGAGGGCTGTCCAGCAGTGTCGGGGAGATGGCAGAGCTCACAGGAGGTGCTGACTTGGATCTCGGAGCAGTCCCACTCAAGCAGGCCGGCCTTTCCCCCTGGGAGATACTGGTCTCCGAGTCCCAAGAGAGAATGACCGTGGGGATCAGACCCGGAGACGCCCACGCATTTGAGGAGCTAGCCAGGTTGCACGAGGTGGAGGCCACAGCCGTAGGGACCTTCACAGATTCTGGTGCCTTCGTCGTTAGCCACGGCGAAGACCCCGTAGCACACCTCCCAATCGAGTTCCTCCATGATGGTTGCCCACAGCTTAGGCTGGAGTCCGAGTGGACACCACCCGTCCATGAGCCAATAGCATTCCCAGTAGCAGATGCGAGGGAGATGGGAGACATCCTCAAACGAATTATGGCGAGGCCAAACGTAGCTAGCAAGGAGTGGTGGGTAAGGTCATATGACCACGAAGTGATAGCCCAATCAGTAATCAAACCATTCTGTGGTGTTAACAGGGACGCACCGGGCGATGCCGCCGTAATCGCCCCACTACAGGGCGGCACGCAAGGAGCCGTAATCTCGAACGGCATTGTTCCAAGGTACTCGGACATAGATGCATACGCCATGGCAGCCGCCTCTGTCGACGAGGCCCTGAGGAACGCAGTCTGCGTCGGTGTGGACCTGGACTTGATAGCAGGACTAGACAACTTCTGCTGGCCAGACCCAGTCGAATCGGCCAAGACACCAGATGGCAGATACAAGCTAGCTCAGCTGGTCAGAGCGAACCGCGCTATAGACGACGTATGCCGTGCATACAGGCTCCCATGCATCAGCGGGAAGGACTCCATGAAGAACGACGCCACGTTGGATGGGGAGAAAATCAGCGTCCCACCAACCATACTGTTCAGCCTAGTCGGAAACCACTCAGATGTCAGGAAGGCGGTCTCGTCCGATTTCAAGAAACAGGGGGACTCGATATACCTCCTCGGTGAAACGCACCAGGAGCTGGGGGCCAGTGAGCTGGCATTCATGCTCAGGGACGAGGGGCAAGGGGGAATCGGGGGCTCCGTACCGGCCATCGACCCCTCCCGGAACCTAGCGATGTACAGGGCCCTGACGGGCGCCATGGCGAAGTCACTTGTTTCCAGCGCCCATGATTGCAGTGATGGAGGACTCGCCGTCGCCTTGGCTGAGTGCTGCTTCGGAGCAGACTCTGGGGCATCAATCGACTTGGGGCCTGTGATGAAAGATTCTGAGTCATTAGATAAGTGGGGGGCACTGTTTGGAGAGAGTCTAGGCAGGATCCTAGTCAGCGTCAAGCAGGAGCGCAGAGAGGAGTTCGAGATGGTGATGAGGGGTCATTCTTGTCACCATATCGGTTCGGTAACCGAGGGGGACGACATAATCTTCTCGAATACTGGGGAGGAGATACTTGTCACTTCCATGAGCGAGGTAAGGACCGCTTGGAAGCAAGCTCTTGATGGAGGCGGTGTCTGATGGAACAGAGGCCAAACGTCGCGGTCCTCTCGGGTTTCGGAATCAATTGCGAGACTGAGACCATGGCTGTATTCGAGATGGCCGGGGCCACATCAGAGCGCGTGCACATCAACAAACTCGTCAATGGCGAACTCTCCATATCTGACTATGACATCATGGCTATCCCAGGGGGGTTCTCCTTTGGGGATCACCTGGGTAGTGGCAGACTGATGGGTAACAGGCTTAGGTTCGGCATTAGGGAACAAGTGAGAGAGTTCGTGAAGTCCGGAAAGCCCGTTATCGGGATATGCAACGGGTTTCAGGTTCTAGTCAAGATGGGACTCCTCCCCGGTGACGAGGAAGTCTCCCTCACCCAGACCGCCTCACTAGCACTCAATGACAGCGGGCACTACGAGGACAGGTGGGTCACATTGGAGTTCGACCCCAGTAGCCCGTGTATATGGACAAAGGGACTCGAGAGGATGCGGGTGCCAGTAAGGCACGGCGAGGGTAAGTTCGTCACGGACAATAAAGAGCTCCTAGATATTTGGTCGGACAGGGGGCAAATAGCAGTCAGGTACGTAGACCCCGAGACCAACTATCCGTCGATCTCAGACGAGGTTCTTCCATACCCTATATCCCCCAATCAGAGCTGGAGAAATATAGCAGGCGTCTGCGATCAGTCGGGCTTAGTCTTCGGCCTAATGCCCCACCCGGAGGCAAACCACTCGACATGGCTTGGTGCCACTTGGACCAGGGAGGACGTCGAACACGGCGAGGGAGAGGGAATGGCGATATTCAGGAACGCGGTAGACTACGTCTTGTCTAGGAAGTGATAGTCTCTAAGCTACCCGTAGGTGTTGACGATGCATAGACAGACAGCACAGCACAATACATTCGACAGAACCTCGGTTTTTTGTATTGGGGGAATATCCTGATTACATGCCCGAAGGCCCCGAGATAAGGAGGGCCGCTGACAGGATAGCAAAGAGACTGGTGGGTCGGGAGATAGAGGCGATCGAGCTTCACTACCCCCCGATACGCGAGTTCCAGTCGGTTGTGTCGGACTCCCAGGTAGTATCTGTCGCATCACGTGGTAAGGCAATGCTAACTAGGTTCGACTGCGACCTCTCGATGTACAGCCACAACCAGCTATACGGTCGATGGACGGTAAACAGGAGAAGCACAGAGCTGAAATGGGGCAGAGCCCTACGTGCTGAGATGCTGACTGAAAGCCACGCAGTTAGGCTCTGGTCCGCTACTGATGTGGAGATAATACCAACGTGCGACGAGGAGAGCCACCCATTCATCTCCAGGCTGGGCCCAGACGTCCTCGACGAATCTTGCACGCCGGAAGTAATAATGGAGATGCTGGGGGAGAAGAGGTACAGGAACAGGAAGGCATCCAACCTGATGCTGGACCAGTCCTTCTTGGCGGGTGTCGGGAACTACCTGAGGAGCGAGATACTCCACCAAGCGGGAGTTAACCCACATGCCAAGCCGAGGGACCTCTCGGAAGAGAAGCGCAGGGCTTGGGCCGAGGAGGCCAAGCGCCTATGCACGATGTCCTACCAAACAGGCGGCCTGACTGTAACCAAGGATGTCGCGGAAGAGGGTAAGAAGAGGGGGGAGCGAAGGAGGTCATATCGACACGCGGTCTTCTGCAGGAACGGCCTGCAGTGCCTCTCTTGTGGTACAGTGGTCTTGAGGGAGATAATTGGGGGCAGGAGGCTGGATTTCTGCCCGCAGTGCCAGAGCCAGTGAGCGAATCGAATGAAAGGACAGGCTCAGAGATTGAATGTGTGAGGAAATCTATTGAGAAGCGAACACAGTAATCAGTACTTTATCCCGAACTTATCGTAGATGAATGACATCAGCCAAGCAGGCCCAATCATGAGATACTGCAAGTCCTCTAGGAAGGAGGGCTTTTGCCCCTCCACACGGTGTCCGTAGAATTGGGCCGCCCATGCCAGGATGAAAACAACGATGGACGACTGCCAGAGGGGAGGGTAGCCGGATCCAAGGTAGGCGTCGTACGCATAGCAGGTCCCGACGCAGAACATGCACCACAGCATCATACCAACAGTGAGGGGAATAGACAAGCGCACATAGAATAAGAAAACCGGTATCAGCGCCAGTGTTGCAAGATTCCCCCACGGGCTAGCTACCACGCTTCCAGGGAGCGGAACGCTCCAAAGAAGTCCGACTATAGTCAGGAATATGAGCGGTACCGCCAACCAGTGAATCGTTTTGTTTAGTGTGTTCTGGTGGCTTTCCCCATATCCATCAAGCCAGTCTCGCATGGAGCGTCTCTCTGCCATGGCCATTGCTATGCCTACCTGCGTTTTATCTGTTCGACAGGACGCTTACGATCACGAATGATCGTTCTACGCTCCAAATGCCATCGCCAGGATCGTGAAGGACGCGTACACCCCCACCAAGACCGGCATCAAAAACTGAGTCATAGGGGNTCCGTACGTCGTCTTGCACTTAAAGGGCCGTTTCACTCCTGTTGTTGTATGTCTCCAAAAACCCCCCATTCTGTCGTATTTGCAGGATAGGCGACTTCAAGGACGGTCCGTACTTCTGACAACAGCCCAAATACCGAGCAATGCAGCTGTGAACCAAGCCACTTCCAGTATGAAGAACGCCCACTCGTCAATCAGAAATGCCGTGGACTACGTCCTCGAAAAGCGTTCCAATGCCTAAAAGAATCCCATTTCTATGCCAGGCGGACCCGGTAGAATGATCCTGTCTCTCTCATGAGCTTGCACGTTAGCACCCCACCCCACGTTCTCGATTATACACCACTCATCCAGAGTAGCCTGCACCTTCTCCCTGCGCTTCATCAACCCTGAGTCTATCAGCCAGCCGAGCCTTTGGAGATCTAACTCTATGGCCCTAACCCAGACTTTTTGGGGCANCTCCTCTGCATGGAACACCTCTATCATTTCGAAGGATTCTGTCCCGCCCGACACTGCATAATGGCCGACTTTTGGCCCTGGCCGGGAATCCCTATTCCCAATTGCCATCCTCTCGAAGCACACCCACTCTCTCAGCGGCCGGGCCCTGGACGATATCTCCACGACAAAGCCTGTTTCCATCGCCTCTGAAATTATACCGTATCTAACTAGTAGATGTACCAAGCCTGAAGGTAGGAACTTTGGAGGACGCTCATCGTCCAACAGCTCATACGTGTTTCTACCCCAATCAAACTTCTCCTCCTCAGGCACCTCCCCCTCCCCGGGAGTGCTCCTTATCACCGTCAATGTCCAAGTCTGCCTTCCAATTGTATTCGTGCCCATGCAAAACTCCTCCTCCCTATTGAGTACAAATGCATGGAGAGGCTCCTCCCCAATACTTCGATTACCAAGAGGGAGAATAACATAGTAATCGAGGGCATATCTACATTGTGCTAGCAATTCCTTTGCGAATGCAAAGAATGGATGTAAGAAGAAGAATCACGAACGCTCTACTTTGACAACTAATGACCATATACCCAGCACCGCGGCAAGAAACCACGCCACCTCCAATATCAAGAAAGCCCACTCGTCGATCAAATACGCCCTGACAGCAAGAAGGCCCGAGCCTAATGCCATCATAATCAGGTATAGACGCTCCTTGCTGTGCAAAATGCCTCTAGTCTCGAGGACAAATGCAGTGAGTATCAGAATCATCCCAGCATAGGCAACCAGCTCACTGTGAGCGAGGCGTATCAGAGACTCAGCCATCTGACTCAGGTGCCCCACCACCTATGTGGTACCCACCCGAAGGAATCTGCTACATAGGCCATAAGAACCACAAGAATGGCATATGGAAAGGCATCCACGGGGCGCNCACTCATGGCTAGAAGACCTACGAAGACGGCAACGAATCCGACGCTGTAACCAATCAACGAAGATGGCCCCCACTCCCTGCGATTATCGTCGGAGTCGGGGACTGAGGCTTGGAGGAATAGGGAATAGTACACGGCCGTGAAGAATAGGGAGAGAATGAATGCGTAGAAACTGGCCCCCATGAGAATGAACATCACGAGGAAAACCAGCAAAAGCACGCCCCCAACCTTGATCTTGTCTTCTTTACTCATCCACGGCTCTTTCGCTTCAGGAGGAGCACCCGTTCCATCTAGGTCCCACCACTCGTCCGCCGGCCTGCCGTGCTCTCTGCCAACCGGANNATCATCCAGATCCCACCACTCGTCTTCCGGCCTTTCTCCTTTTGTTCCCATTGGAACGTACACATTGCCCACTACTTCGTAGCTGACGGAGGGCACTTCCACTTCCGAATCTCCAGTCGCTACTCCACCTGGGTAGTCACCAGCGCTGCCCGTAAATAGATTCCAAATCGATCGAGGCAACCAAATGAACACTCCCCACATTAGGACCAGTGGAGACAGGAACCACACAAGTGGTTGGAGCAAGACGACTCCCCAGCCATGCTTAGCCGGATCGTCGTAGAAGGGACGACTCATCCACCACTCGATCAAACCAGCCATGCTACCCCTCGCGGCTTACCCTTTGACGGACCCTGACCCCACCGTGTAGATGGTTCTTATCTTCCGAGGAATGGATAGGACGCCCCCTGGCTCTCAAAGGTCCCACCACTCTCCCTCAGGTCTGTCGTGCTCAGCTCCAACGGCCACGTCATCCACATCCCACCACAGATTCTCTGGCCCATCGTAGTCGGACTTTGTCGGAAATATCCTGTACTTCGGCCGGGGTCTTTGGGGCAAGCTCCTGACAGGAGGAGGGATGTCAGCGGGCTCTGGTGATGGGACCGAGTCCTCCTTCTTCCTCATCATCCAGAACGGCAAAAATGGTAATGCCAGTAGAACCAGTGGGGGGAAAAAGAAGATGAGAAGCAGGAGCAAGCCCTTGAGAAGCCCACCCGAAGACCCACCTTCGTCTTCAGACTCCTCCATGTTACCAAAGAATATATTTCCGACTTTAAATTTCCTACGGCATTCAAATTCCAGCCATCGAGCATCCGCTTGAATTAAATTGGGGCCCTAGGTCGCGGGTGATATGAAGGCATACAGGACAACTGGTACATTCCGGTCGGGGAAGCACGATCAGCCATACACTCTAGACGTCGTGGCGGGCAGCGAGGACGAGGCTAGAGAACTGGTCTATTCCAACTTCGGTAGCAGACACGGGGTCAAGAGAAGATTCGTGAGGATAGACGGAATATCGGAGATAGACCCCTCAGAGTCCCGAGAGGCGAAGGTCATCGCCCACTTTCGCGACTAGAACAGGCTCTTACCGCTGACAACAAATGTCCCAGAGCCGATGGCAACTAAACGACCAGAGTCCCCTCGTACCTCCATAGTCGTAACACACATACTGCTTCCAGCCCGAACGATGCTCCCAGTGGCGACAAGCCCCTCCTTGTTCGCGGGCTCTAGCAAGCGGACGGTGAACTCACTGGTGTTGATCCATGTGTCGTACATAGTGGCGGCTGTGAACCAACCGGCATTGTCAATCATTGTGGCAATGACCCCTCCATGTGTATCCATAAGTCCGTGGCAGAGCCTCTCTTGGTAAGGCAGGTGGAAGACAGCCTGGCCACTGTCGTTGTATGATAGGTCCAATCCGAACGTCTTCTTCATCGGGGCCGTGTCGTACAACTCTCTCAATGACGCCTGCTTGGCCTTTGTCCCGGCTTTGTCCATACAGCCTCTGCGGCATATTCCTATTTCACCCCTCTGCTCGATTACTCGGTAAGAGAATAGGTCGACAACTCATTCCTTACGGCCTAAAATAGCTTTTTTTGGACTGAAACCCTTACTCTTGCCTTTTCGGAGTTCAGCTTCCACATAGCTCCAGCTGTGCACCAAAGCGCCTCCTTAGCAACCCCCTCGAAGGACTGTTCATCTGCGTACTCGGTATCTACAGGCGTGCGTATAGCTGTCCCAGCAACCGTCAGTCCCGAATCCTCGATGGCTTCGCTGGCCTCAATCGAGCTGGCGTGGATCACAGCTACAATCTCCGGGTTATCGCCAATGCTGTTACTCCGAGTGCTCCTCCTTGTTATTCTGGTCACCCTAGTACGGAGGGAAATTGGCAAACTGGCCATTTCGAGACCCAAATCTTGCGGCTCATCCCAGGACCCCTCAACACGGTGTACTCGAACCCCATTGTCCCTAAGGACGTCGGCAATTATGCCCATCACGATACCCGGGCCTGCCACCAGCACGACGCCCCCCCCCATAGTGACGGCCCTCCCAACGTGCGACTCGTACTTGCCCACATCCAGTCTCGAGGAGTGGGCATCGATGCTCCTCTGCCTCACAGTCCCCATGATCGGCGCACTAGGGTGGAACGGTCTGTCGAAGAGCCCGTGACACCACTGGACCCCTGCGACCGAGGAGGGGTCCCTACCATCCAAGGCGTACTTGTCGTTGAGCCTCTGAGCTATCTCAATCGACGCCTCAAGCGTTGGAGTCCACTGGGGGAAAGCTTTCCCCCACGTCATTCTGAGATTGTTGTGGAGCTCCCCGTGCCAGAGCAGTGACTTCTGACATAAGTTCCACAGATTGCTGGGCGTCGTCGCGTACTCCAAGCTTAGCTCGGTTTGGGCCCCCAGCCTCGGGTCGTCAGCAGTTTCATCCCACGAACCCAGAGCCCAGTCCGGTAGATTAGAGGGATCATACGGATTGGCGAGGCTGGCCGCGTGGTGCCAAGCGTGCTCACGGAAGACCAAGAGCTCGTCAAGGTACTTCTCGGAGGACTTGGTACCGATCGCTGCAGCCTCCCTGGCGACCATCATCGGAGAAACAAAGCCGTAGTGGAACGCTGACGACATCCTTGACACCCCGGAAGCATCAGCGGCATTGTTCCTCCTCCTTGCATAGCTCCTGAGGCCCTTTTCTAGGAAGGCTTGCCATCTGGACAGACCCGCCATCTCCCCCCCTCGTTCGGACCATACCGGGAAGACGGTCGGATCGATGGCGCACTCCCTGAGGAGGTCGAACCTTCTCGAAATGCTCTCAACGTCCTTGACCACATCCACAGGCTCGAAGGGGAGCTCACCCAAGTACGGCTCGACCTCCACATCAACGTCCTCCCAGGGCTTCCCCAGAAGCCGTTTCCGAATCTTCTTGGTGACGCTCCTAAACTTGAATGGCCTGTCCACGGACTTCCCATACAGCGTCATGGGGATGACACAGTGGCAGTCCACCTCGATCACAGGGCAATCGGCCTTGTCGGCAATTCCCCTGACCCAACCAGTCCAAGGAGGCAGAGGGAACAGGTCCGTAACTATGCAGCTTGCTGTTTCTCCGAAGGCACGCATGGCGGATTGTCGATGACCATTCCTTGCGATATGAAGTACGTACCTGAGGCTGAGGCCTTCGCAACCATGATGCAGATCAACGGCTCCATCCAGGAGCATATTATGGTGCCTCAGGGACGCCCACGGATACCTCTCATCCACTGCTTGGTAGACCAGCAGAGGCCGACCATGAAGGCTTGAGATCATCCTTCCGACGTCTAAGGCTGGATTTTCATGGACCCTCAAGGACGATTTCAACCAGACGACAACAGGCCCCTCCTTCTCTACCCTGCTCTCACGACCCAGCACCCTTGCCCTGTCTTGAAGATGAGAGGGGAGTGAATCAAGCACAAACGCCTCATCCCAATCACTGATTTATACCGATGTTTCTGGCAACATAACCCGATATCATTACCCTCAGACGCGCAACGGTGAAAGAGGGGGCACTCAGCCACTACCACCATGAAGAAGTCTGTGATGAGGCAGTATTGGCGGATTCAACAGAGCCAGACACTCATTTCGATGGTGTTCTGGACGTCTACCCTGACCCTCTTGATATGGCCATATGTCAGATGGAGGATAGACCCCACAGAATCCCTCCTCGGCCTCCCGACGACCTACTGGGGCCTCGGGGGTATCGGGATAGGCGTCTTGCTAGCTGTACTTGCTATAGGCTGGGCCTACGACGTTTCCCTTGGCCTCTGGAGGGAGCACCTCACAATCGTTCAGGAGAGGAACCCCTTCACCACCTACAAGATCAACGTCCCATTCGGAATGATTCTAGCTCAGACGAATGCGATCCTCAGGAGGATGGACCCCGAGGACGAGGAGATTCAGAGGCACTGCGACTTCGTCGACAGATGGCTTGAGTGGAACTCCAAGCAGGAGATATGGGCTAGAACCGTATCCTCTCTTCATAACATAGTGGGCGAGGAAGACCCGTTCTTCTTCAACCTCTCAGAGGGTGCCAGGGCGGATTTGGAGAAGTCCTCCGAGGACATCCAGGACTTCTGAGGGTTAACAATGATCGACTTCGACGCGGTAACGGAGCTGGCAGTTGAAGCAGGCCACGCCATCATGGGAGTGTACAACAGGTCGGGAGACATCGACTTCGAGACGAAGAGCGACGAGTCCCCGTTGACGGAGGCGGACCTAGCGGCGAACGAGGTCATCACAAAGGGCCTGGTATCAATGACACCCGAAATCCCGATAGTATCAGAGGAAGGCAACGTCGGAGACCCTATGAAATCGCCATTTTGCTGGCTTGTCGATCCCCTCGATGGAACAAAGGAATTCATCAAGAAGAATGGAATGTTCACTGTGAACATCGCACTGATGAGGAGGAGAGGGGCAAGATGGTCTCCTATTTTTGGCGTCGTTCACGCCCCGGCGACAAGAACCACCTGGAGCGGGGGGACCACCATCCCATCTAGGAGAGAAGGCCCCGAGGGGAACGGCCTGATAATGGTCAGCCCCTCGTCCAAAGACGAACCGACAAGGCTGGTGGCGAGCGGATCTCACAGGGGAGCCAAGGACGAGGAGTTCGCGGAGGCCGTCGGCAGGTACGAGCTAATCAGGATGGGCTCTTCACTGAAGGCGTGCGTAGTCGCAGAGGGGAAGGCCGACCTCTACCCACGTTTCGGACCCACGTCCTGCTGGGACATAGCAGCCGCTCACTCGGTCGTCATGGCGGCAGGGGGGGCGGTCGTTGGCCCCAGCGGTAAATCACTGGACTATAACCTGGTAGATGATGTTCTGAACCCATTCTTCCTGGTTACCTCGGACAACAGATGGGTTGAGACCTGGGTCGAGACCCAGTAGGCAAGGCGTTGAATGTTTACAGAGAAGAAGTGGCCCCGAGGCCTAGAAACAACTTATCCTCCCCCCGTCGCAGTGATATATACAACCTATCTCCGACAGTACCCAGAAGGGGACACCATGGGTAACAAGATAGTCTGGTTCACAGGGCTCTCAGGAGCCGGAAAGACGACCATAGCAATGGCAGCAGCAGATCGATTCGGATGCGAGGTGCTGGATGGGGACACCATTAGGGACTTCTTTGCAAACAAGGACTTCTCCAGGGAAGGCCGTGAGAGGCACCTCCTCGGTATAGCGAAAATGGCCAAGATGATGTCCAAGCACACAGACGTCCTCTGCTCGTTCATCACCCCCTACGAGGACGTCAGGGAGAAGATTCTCGAGATCCTCCCTGATGACGCAGTCATGGTCCACGTCTCCACTTCACTTGAGGTATGTGAGAACCGTGACGTCAAGGGCCTGTATGCCAAAGCGAGAACGGGTGAGATAGCTAACTTCACTGGCATCTCTGACCCCTTCGACGAGCCGAAATGCGCACATATCACCCTGGATTCTAGCGGTGCGGAGGGTGCGTCTGTGGATGACATGGTCGATCAGTTAGCACACCTCTTCGAGAAGCCCAAGGCGGTCCTTCTGCCGGGTAGGTGGCAACCTCTTCATGTCGGACACGAGTGGCTGATACAGAGGGAGCTGGACCAGGGCAAGAGGGTAGTCGTGGGGATAAGGGATACACCAGTCTCCGAATCAGACCCGTTCTCCACCGACGTCAGGAAGAGAATGATAGAGCACAGGTACTCTGATGAGGACGTCGAGGCATGGGTAATGCCTGATATAGAGGCGATATCCTACGGGCGCAAGGTCGGGTACGAGGTCCGTGAGGCGGACGATATTCCCCCAGAGATATTCGCGGTCTCCGCGACAGGCGTGAGAGGGGGCAACAAGGCCAACGTCTCGGAGAGGGTCATGAATTTCATGATCGAAGAGGGAATCTGGGACGGCGAATAGGACATTCAATGCCACCTTGGCAAACCCCTCTTCAGCATCAACAATTATCCTACTGAACCCCTCGGACCAGTCATGAGCGCTTGGGATAGCACCGGCCTGTCACCGAAGGACCAGCCGAGATTCGATTACGTCAACCGAGACCAGATCCCAGAGGAGCTCAAGGAGGTTTTTGACTCGATAGTAGGCTCCCAGAGAGGGGTAGGGACGCTTTCGAACGGGGCCCTCCCGGGCCCCTTCAACGGATGGATGTACACAGACCCAGAGATGGCGAGGGCCCTGGACGGCATAGGGATGGCCGTCCGTTCGAACACCTCCAATGTGCCGAAGACGATGAAGGAAGTCGCAATCTGTGTGATAGGGGCCCACTTCAGGAGCAACGTCGAGTTCTGGGCCCACAGCAGGATTGCCCTCGCTGCCGGGGTGAGGCAGGAGGTCCTGGACTCGATTTACAACTCTGAGAAGCCCTCGTTCTCTGACAACGGGGAGGAGCCGTTTCAGAAGGCGGCCTACGATATGGCCATGGAGTACCTAGATGGCTACAGGGTATCCGATGAGACCTACCAGACCGTGCTTGACCTCCTGGGGTCGGAGAAGGCAATGATTGAGCTGGTACTCGTTATGGGCCATTATATCGGTCTCGCAACTCAGCTGAACATCCTGAGGGTTCCAAATCCCGGAGACAGGCAGTTCTTTGAAAGCTGAGAGGTGGTGCTGCGTTGAGGGAAGTCGCTAGGTTACCAAGCTCTTCCCTGTCATTAGGGGGTGTGGTGATGGTTGAAATCCCCGAGAACGAGGACGGCCTGACAGCACTGGTACTCAGAACCAAAACCGGGGTCTACGGCTGGCTGAACGCGTGCCCACACGATGGCAGGAGACTCTGCCAAGATCCAGTGTACCTGCTCAACAGGAAGACGGGCCATATGCAATGCATGCACCATCAGGCAACATTCGACCCGGAGTCAGGCGTCTGCGACGACGGGCCATGTGAGGGAGACACGCTCAGAGAAATCAATACCATCGAAACAGACGGACAAATTATCGTACTCCTGTGATGTTAAATCTAAACCATCCGACAATTCTAAATCAGGATGCTAAGTATGATTAGCATGGTACAAGAGACCAGCCCCTCCCCTCCAACCGCAGCAGATATCATTCAGCTTGTGGACAGGGACCTAGATTTATTCGAGGCAATCAATGATGGAACCGAGAGCCATTTGGAGGGCGCAGAGGCCCTCCCTAAAGTAGAGCCCTTGACGAAGGCATGGGATGTCGCTTATGTCAGGTTCTCAGTACCAGATCTCGACCTGTACGAGAGATGGGTGGAAGATTTTGGCCTTAGGGTCGTTCACAGGGACGAAGAAACGATTTACTCCAGGGGGATAAGTGGAGATGGCTTCTGTCATGTTGCTCACAGGGGCCCTGCGAAGTTCCTTGGGTTTGCAATGGCTATGAAGGAAGAGAAAGATCTCCAAATCCTCTCTGAGAACATAGATGGTTGCAGTGAGGTACACGACATTCCGGGTATCGAGGGCGAGATTAGCGGAGGGAAGAGGGTCTCGTTCATAGACCCGGTTTGCAATCTTCTGATTGAGGCTGTCCACGGAAGGGAGATCGAAGCGCTCCCCCCGACAAGGGAGAGGGTGGAATACAATTACGGTGATAAGAGACACTACAATAGACCAGTCAACAAGCTACAGGACACTTCTGGCAATCGTGAGATGGACGGCAGAAATACGGTACACCCCGGCCCTCCAGACGTCCTAAAAATCGGGCACGTTGTCCTCTCGATTCCTGTCGGACCACACCACAAGATGATGTCTTTCATGATGGAGACCTTCGGCCTCCTCCCATCCGATAGCGTGTACATCGAGGCACCTAAGTCAGCAGAAGGGCACTCTATCAATCCACAAATGTTCGGCGCGCTTCAGAAGGCCGGCCCTTCTCCCCTCTATGAGGGGACGTTCGCTGAGGGCGAGGCAACATTTGCTTGCTTTTTCAGGTGCGATAGAGGGGAGATACCGACCGATCACCACACCTTTTTCATTCTCTCACTTTTGGATTCGAGAATGGCCCCCGATGGACAGCCGATCAACCCCCAACTCAGCCATGCCTCCTTCGAGGTTGCAAATCTCGATGACGTATGGCGTGGCCACATGCAGCTGAAGACCAAAGCTGAGTATCTGGATGAGAGGTACGAGATAGCCTGGGGGGTCGGTAGGCATGTCCTTGGGTCCCACATCTACGACTACTGGCACGACCCATATGGCCACGTGCACGAGCACATGTCCGATGGAGATAGAATGACGAGGTCCTTCGGCCAGAGGATTCACAAGATCAGCGGAATGGGACCCAATGGGCACAACCAGTGGGGGCCCACGGTAGCTGATTCTGGAATCAGGAATCTCGACGGACCAGCGGCCGCGAGCTTCTATCAGAATTTCGACTATGACACGCAACAATCCCTTGTGAATCGTGATTTATCCAACGTTCAAGAGCTAATTGATAGGATAAGGGATGTGTCTTGATAGAGAGAGACTATACCCTCCCAGACACTAACGGCGTTTCTTTTGAGGTAGACTATGTCGAAATCAAAGGGCATCACCACAGAATAGCTCATGCAGGCAACCCAGAGGGCACCCCAGTCATCGTGATGATGGGCGTATTCGAAGACAGCCTGATGGACTCAAGGTGGCTTGTGGCTTCAATGGTGAACCACCCCAGAGGAGATGAATACCGATTCATAGTGGTGACCGTCCCGTTCCTGGAGGAATATACGAACATTCAGATTGACGGTAATACAATGTCCAAGTACGATGGAATGAAACCCCCGAACAGGATAGTCCCGATGAAGGGAACCAAGCCCGTTGATCCAAGGTTCGATCTCGAGAACTGCGCCTACACCCTCAAGGACATTCTAACCGAGGGCCTTGGCATCGAGAGAGCCCACTTCGTTGGTCATGACAGGGGCTGCATAATCATGGATAATATGCTTGCAGAGTTCCCCGAGCTCGCTATCAGCTACTCCAGGGGTTCTCAGGGGTGGACCAAGTTCGAGGAAGATTGGTATGATCTCACGGAGAAGGGAATCTTTCTCGGCCCCCCTCACAGGATAATGGCAACTGAGGCGTTCCCACCTCTGTTAGGTAGCGCGATCAGAGGTGGCGCCCCGTTCGGCTTTATCGCCCCCACATTCGCGATCGAGGGCTCCACGGCACCACCCGGTAGCGAGGCCAGTGAGAGATGGGAAGCCATCCAGTCCATGCCAAAGCAGACGAAGAAATTCTTCAAGCTCACTAGGCAGATGTTCCGCCAGACAGACTTCCTTGACGAGGGGAAGAGAAGAACCGATAGGTCCAGAGGATTCTGCATCCTAGACACTGACTTCCCAATGATGCAGTTTCAAGGATCTGATGAGATGCTCAGGGCCGAAGATATACCAGGGGCCAGAAAGATGCCTATCCTGAGGAAACTGAGAGGGCTTCTGGGAGGAGGGCACGTCACGGGTATCTTCAGAATCTTCAGGTTGAAGTTCCCCACCTACATCTTTGCTGATCTCCCAAATGATCACGGCGTTATCTCAAATCACACCGGAGATCAGCCATATTGGGGGAAGTGGAACTTCTGGCCCGATGATGTGGAAGACCTCCTTCCAGGAGGGGAGTTCCAAGACAGGGGCGACCCCCAGTGGAAGGAGAACCACGATAGGTACGTCACTGCCATGGCCGATGGACGCTACTCGACCTTACGGACGAAAGAGGGAGGGAGATTCTCCAGGTTTGTGATAGTGTCCGATGCCCTGCACTGGACCCATATCGAGAGGCCTGAAAATGTGGCATGGGCATGCATGGACTTCATAGCCGACTTCAGCTAGATGCGTTCTTTTCAGCCTCAGCGACCGTGGCCCTGACCGCTATCGCAGTATCTGGTGTGACTGATATACTGGTTATGCCACAATCTATCAGGAAGGGGGGGAACTCGTCTGGGAAGTCCGAAGGCGCCTGTCCGCAGATCCCTATCTCCAGCCCCCTGTCGTTGAACTTCCTGACAATCTCCCTGATCATTGACTTCACTGAGGGGGACCTTGCGTCCACCGGGTTCTGATACCCCTCCAAGTCATCCCTTGAGACCGCATATACCGTTTGCACCAAGTCGTTGGATCCTATCGAGCCCCCGGCAAGCTCCATCATCTCGATGAACCTGTCAGCCTCAATGACGTTCGATGGCAACTCTACCATGACGAACAGATCGGTTCCGGAGGAGGGGCCAAGGCCATGCTCTTCGAGGAGGTCCTTCACCATCTCCCCCTCCTCAGGAGTTCGACAGAAAGGCACCATCAGCTGCAGGTTATCTAGGCCGTAATCGTTCTTAACGGCCTTCATCGCTGCCAACTCCATCTCGAATGCTGGCTTGAACTTCTCGTCGAGGTATCTGGATGCCCCCCTCCATGCGATCATGGGGTTCTCCTCCACAGGCTCAAAGATGGAGCCACCCAAGAGCTCTCGGTATTCGTTTGACTTGAAGTCCGAGAGTCTGACAAGGACGGGACGGGGATGGAATGCCGCGCAGATCAGCCCTACTCCCTCCCTGAGCTTGTCGATGAAGAGGTCGCGCTTGTCGTCGTAGGCCCATGCCCGCCTCTCCACCGCCTCCACCAAGGACTTGATGTCTGCCTCATCCGCTGCGCTGAACGCCTCCTGGTATCTCCGTATCCCATCCCCTAGGGTACCGCTTCTCAGGTACTCCCTCATCTCGTCGTGATGTGCAAAAGCAAGGGGATGTATCCCAAGCCCGGACGAGAGTATGAACTCGATCCTGGCCAGGCCGACGCCATCAACGGGGAGTCTGGAGTCTGTGAGTGACTTGGTGGGGAAGCCCACATTGAGCTTGATCTTGGTCTTTAGGTCAAGGTCCTCATCGAAAGACACCTCCTCTACCTCGAATGGGACCTCTCCTGTGTAGACATACCCGATATCTCCCTCTGCGCAACTACCGGTCACAATACTGAGGTTTGGAATCTCTAGTGCGTCCGAGCAACCCACGATGGCGGGTATGCCGAACTCCCTTGCGATGATGGCTGCATGCGATGTCCTCCCCCCCTTTCTCGTTATGATCAGAGATGCCTGCTTCATCAGGGGCTCCCAGTCTGGTGTGGTCATTTCGGTCACCAAAACGTCCCCCTTCTCGAAAACCGAGAGTTCGGAGGATATTTCCTCTGGTGAGAGTCCAGTGTCAATGAGGCCCTGGAGCTCCCTTCTTCCCTGAACAACCTCAGAGTACGTCCTGTAGAGTCTGACCATGCCAGTCCCGACCCTAGTCCCGACTGCCTGCCCCTCCGCTATCACCCGACCGTCCTTCTTGAGCTTCGACGTCAGCTGCTCGTCTATCTTGTAGAGCATCATCTTCGACTCAGATGACTTGGAGTGTATCGTCTCTGGTCTTGCCTGAACTATGAATAGCTCATTGCTGATTCCGTCCTTAGCCCACTCGATGTCCATTGGCATACCGAAGTAGTCCTCGATCTTCAGGCCCATCTCTGCCAGGCTCACACACTCGTCCTTGCTTAGTGACCACTTCTTCCTTTCATCGATCGAGACCTGGATTGTGTGGACCTCGTTGGTCGACTCCTCGTTGTAGACCATCATCTGCTCCTTACCACCGAGCGTACGGTACACGATTGGGAACTTGCCCATTCTGAGGCCTTCCTTCCAGATGGTGTATGTGTCTGGGGATACTACACCCTGGACGACAAGCTCACCGAGACCGTATGATGATCCTATGTGTATTACCCCATCGTGGCCCGAGTCAGGGTCTATCGTGAACATCACGCCCGAGCAAGCCTTGTCGGATCTAGCCATCTTCATGACAACGACTGCTATGGAGCTGTCCAGCGGGTGCATGTCGTTTTCCAGGTGATAACCCACTGAACGCTCGGTGAACATGCTTGCGACGCAACGCCTCCACTTCTCCACGATTTCAGACTCGCCACTCACATTGAGGTAGGACTCGTATTGTCCTGCGAATGACGCTTCAGCCGAGTCCTCGGTGGTTGCTGAGGACCTGACAGCAACATCGACACCGGGATAGTACATGTCGCAAAGCTTGCTGTATTCAGCTCCAATAGCTCGTTTGACTGATTCGGGTACCGGGGTCTCTCTGACGAGAGATCTTGCGAGAGACGCTCTTCCATTCAGCCCCAAGTGGTCAGATGTGTCCGCGTCTCGGAGACAGACCTCCAATGCCGAGGACAGAGTACTGCAGGCTATCGCCCTCCTTCTGACGTCCTCTATCCCCTCAGGGTTACCCACATTATCCCAGGTCGACTCGGGAATCTCCGCATTCACGAACTCCCTGAAGGCCTCGGTGGTCAGTGTGAAGCCGTTTGGGACCTTGACGCCTATTCCAGATAGTTTCTGGTACATCTCACCCAGTGAAGCTCCCTTGCCTCCCACCATAGCTGTGTCTTCGATGTCAGCCTCATCAAACCATTTTGCTAATGCCCCAGATAGCATTATGAAGACAATTAGAAACTTACCGTATAACTGTTAGTTTAAGCCCTAGCGTTTTTCATTGATTGAGCTTGAACCTTGAGAGGTAGTCACTCACCAGTTTTTCTTCCTGCCCATTCTTGTAGGTTCCCAGCATCGTGTAGCCCGGGGCCATGAGAACGTAAGACGCCCCCTTGAACAACTTGTTGTGCTTGTCGAGATCTTCCTTCCTTTGAGCTGAGACCAGCCTAGAGCCGGCGGTCGTCCCACCATCGCTCCCGTCGGATAGCTCGATAACCATCGGACTGACAATCTCTGGGACTCTTTTGACTGCCTCGGCGATGGTCGATCCGTCCTCCTTGCAGAATATCCTGTATTCCGTTGGATGATACGTCCTCAGGGATCTGGGATAGCCCTCCTCGTTGATGTAGTTGTACATGGGATATCCCTTTTGGTTAGCCTTCCCTGGTTTGAACCCATTGTCGACGGTGACAGTATCAGGCACGAATTCAGGAAAGAGGTCGATCGGCTTCCCCTTCTTTCCGTTGAAGGTGTGGATTATCGCCCTCAGGAGGTTGATGTGCGGCTTTATGTTGAAAAGCATCCCTCCGAGGAAAAGTGACTGCTTTATGATGGCCTCGGAATCAGGGTAACACTCCACTTGATATGAATCCAGCAGCATGTCATCGGAGAGGCCGCTATGAACCAGGTTGATCTTCTCCACCAGATTGGAGGTGTTTCGTATCCCCATATTGAGGCCTTGGCCTTGAAACGGGGAGGTCTGGTGCGTCGCATCTCCGATCGTGAACATGTTATTCACACGCCATTCCTGGGATATCAGGGAATTGAATTTGTATATCGTGGACCTCACTATCTCGACATCATCGGGGTTCAGGTAAGGCCCAACTAGATGCTTGATCGATTCAGGGGACTGGATCGTCGTATAATCGTCGCCCTTTTTCAAGGCGAACTCAAACCTGAAGGTCTCCTTGTAGGTCCCATGGCTCTTCCCCTCGCAGATGATGAAGGTTGTCGGTCTTTTTCCCTGGGGGTCAATTATCTGATGCCCCCCTGCATCGAAGTCCATACCCGGCCGAAGTGCGGACCTTGGGGCCTTTATGTCGACAATGAGGAAGTGAATCGACTTCCCGAGCGATTTCAAATCCGCACCCATCTGCTTTCTCACGAAGCTTCCTCCCCCGTCAGCACCCAAGAGGTACTTTCCAGAGATATCAAAAGACTCACCGGTTGACAGCTCCTGAACCCTGACGAAGTTCAAATCATCCTCCCACAGAACCAGGGCTTCGTGCCCGTAAAGCGTCGTTATGCCGTCTCGATCCTCGATCCTCCTTCTCAGTAGGCCTTCTAGTTGGGGCTGGTTGAACCAGTTCAAGAAACCAAAACTATCGTTATCGAGAATCTTCCCCTCTATCACAGGAGGTTGCATCAAGCCGAAGGGCTCGTCCATCTTGTCTTTGTTCAGTACGTAGCCTACGTGTATTCCGGGGGTGAACTCAAACTCGCTCCATAGCTCTGGCCCTATCAAATCCTTGACCAGGCCCATGCTGAATCCATTCAGTGCGATAGCCCTCGGGAAGGGGTAGGGAACTGTGTTCCTCTCGATCAGGGCGACGCTGAGCCCCTTGGCCTCAAGTAGTAGCGAGGCGATCGAACCTATCGGACCACCGCCAATTATTACAACATCGTATTCACCTTTCATTAGCTCCCTCCATTAGGTAGTCGACATACTCCTCACGGAGGACCCTCTTTATCGGTTTACCTGTTGAACCAAGAGGTAACTCGTCCACCATTACTACCGCGTCCGGAATCTGCCACTTCGCTACCTTGTCCTTGAAGAAGGACAGAATATCTTCCTCCGTCGGGTGCCCGCCCTCCACGGCTTGAGCTATGATGATGGGGCGCTCCGTCCACTTCTTGTGGTCGACTCCGATTACCGCGGCGTCGTGGACGAGGGGGTGTTGCCTGATGATCTCCTCAAGAAGAATCGAGCTTATCCACTCGCCCCCTGACTTGATGAGGTCCTTGGATCGATCGGTCAGCGTTAGATAACCGTCCTCGTCTATCGTCCCAACGTCTCCGGTATCGAACCAACCGTTGCTGTCCGTGACGGCCTTTTCATGTGACATGTACCTTTCAACTACTGTTGACCCCCTGACGTGGAGGGTCCCCTCGGAGACGCCGTCATTTGGAAGCTGATTGCCTTCATCATCCACAATCTTCAGCCTCATTGCCCAATGCGGCCTTCCCGCACTGGTCATCGAACCCAGGCGTGCTTCCCCTTCTATCCCTGCGTGCTTCCCTAGGGGCGCATTCACCGACCCGAGCGGGCTTGTCTCAGTCATCCCCCAACCGTGTATCAGCCTCACACCATGCGTCTCGTCGAACTCTCGTATCATCCAGCCGGGGACCGCGGTCCCCCCCGAAAGTATGCGTTCAACCGTATCCAATGTCGTTCCCGTGTCTCTGAGTATCTCAAGGACCTCCTCCCATATCGTCGGGATCGCGAGAGCCATTGTGACCCCCTCCTCGTTCATCAGCTCGATCAGGCTCTGACCATCGAGGTTGGGGCCCGGAAGAATGAGCCTTGAACCTACCATAGCAGACGCGTAAGGGATGCCCCACGCATTAACGTGGAACATCGGGACTACGGGCATCACAGTGTCGGTAGCGCTGAGGCAGAAGCTATCTGGAAGGCTGACGACGCTCGCATGGACGACTATGGATTTGTGGGAATAGAGAACTCCCTTCGGGTCTCCTGTCGTGCCCGAAGTGTAGCATACTACTGCCGCATCCTCCTCATCAAGTTCGGGCCAGGCGTAATCTGGATCCCCCTTCTCCAGGAGGTCGACCAGGAACTCGAAGCCATTCATTCTGGCCGCAATCTCGTTCTGCTTCGGGCCAGTGATGTATATCCTCTCGACGCTCTCGAATAGGTGTCTGTGCCCGATAAGTATCCCAACATAGGCAGGATCTACGAAGAGAATCCTGTCACAGGCGTGATTTATGATGTAAACGACCTCATCAGGGAACAGCCTTGGGTTGATAGTGTGAGCCACCCCCCCGAAACCCGAAATCGCGTATAGAAGCTCCAGGTGCTCAGAGGTGTTGGGAGCTATCGTTCCAACCCTGTCTCCCTTTTTGAGACCCAACTTGACGAGGGCGCTGGAGAGCTTCCTGCTCCTGGAGCCCACCTCTCCCCAACTCGTTCTCCTACGGGCACCTTTGACGTCGACACTCACGATCTCTGTCTTCCCGTGGAACTCCTCTGCATGTGAGATCAACATATTGGTTGTGAGGCCAATAGGACTCATGTTCCCCTTCACTTTCTTCCCACCCTAAGCCACCTTGTTCTCTATGCTCCCTATGGACTCGATCTCGCACTTCACAACGTCTCCGGACTCCAGGTAGACGTTTCCCTTCCGTCCTTTGTCGGCAAGACCTGAAGCCCCTCGAGGGCTGAAACCAGATCCCGGGGGGGTGCCTGTGATGATCAAGTCGCCAGGCTTCAAGGTCATTGCGCTGGATAAGTACTCTATCTGTTCATAGCAGTTCCAAATCATGTCGTCTGTGTTACTTGATTGCCTGAGCTCTCCGTTTACATAGCACTTCAGGTCAAGTTTGTGTGGGTCAGATATCTCATCTGAAGTAACTATCCAAGGACCGATAGGGCCATGAGAGTCATGTGACTTGCCAATCATCAGCTCTACCCTCTCTGGCATGTTGTGAAGCTGCCAGTCCCTCATGCTAATGTCATTACAAACCGTGTAGCCGAATATGTACTCCTTCGCATCAGCAGCGCTCACCTGGTAGCACTCCTTTCCTATGACGAACGCGAGCTCCACCTCGTAGTCCAGCATCATCGTAGAATCGGGCTTGATGATATCTCCGTGCGGGTCGTTGATGCTCGTTACTTGCTTACTGAACCACATCTGGTTCCTCGGAGGGGTTATTCCAGCATCGATCGACTCCGCTCTATGCTTCTTGTAATTCATTCCAATAGCCAGAAATTTTCCTGGCCTGTCAATTGGAGAAAGGAGAGTGACCTCTGACAGCGAAAGCCTGCGGCCACCATCATCGACCAGTGCGTTGATTCTTTCTTCCATGACACCCCATCTCTCAATCAGCTCGACCGTATTTCTCGGTAAGCTGCCGTCAGTATCGCTTACGATAACCAGATCATCTCCATCGACCACGCCGAGCCCATTATATTGCGAGTGATTGAATCTTACAATCTTCATGATTTTCTTAAGCCCGGAGATGACTATCTAACACTTTCGTGAATATCCCTGCCCCGACGGATTAATCGGTGACCACAGGTTCGCCAGCCTGTGACAGACCCAAAGGAGGAGCTCCAGAGAATCGCCAGACTGGTTGAGGCTAATAGAGAGAGGATGGAGGCCCTGGAGGCCCAGCTGAGGAGACTCGAATCGGTCAGAATGGAGCAGTTGAATGCACTGAAGGCCCTTGAGAGTATACCAGAAGGAGGCTCCAAGGGGGCAATGGTACCACTTGGAGCCGGGGTCCAGATAATCACGGACATCCCCTCAGACTATGGGGCCGTCGTCGATATAGGGAGCGGGATTCAGGCCGAGAAGACGAGGGCGGAGGCGAGCGAGATACTCTCAACTAGGAACAAGGAGCTCTCGGACCTCACTGAGAGGATGAAGTCCGAGTTCGACCAACTGGAGGCCAACACGATAGAGCTCGCCAATGACTTCAATGAGAAGATGGCGAAGGTAGAGGGCAGTGAAGAGCAACAACCCCAACCAGCCTCAGAGGCCCAAGAGGACGTACCCAAGAGAAAGCCCAGGAGGAGAAGGGGAACCGAGCTAACACTCGATGATTAGGTGGTACAATGGGCCTTTTTGATAGATTTAGGAGGAAGGTCAAGGAGACCCCCCAAGACGAGGGACTCCTCGCCGAGGAGTCTAGCGAGGAGGCCGAGAGGGCGATATCGGAGAAGATCGAGCTGACAAAGAAGGAGGAGGGGGAGTCGAAGGCGAACCCCCTCTTTAGGACCAGTGAGCCTGAAGGGTCCGATGAATGGGACGACGAACCACAGATAGAGGATCCATTCGCAAAGACGACAGGGAAAAAGGCAAAGAAACTCGCCATGAGAGAGGCCGCGTCGAAAAGGGCGTCATCCAGAAAGACGGATACCGAGCAGGACCCCATGCAGACTACGACCGGATTCAGGCTAGTACCAGCAGAGCCGAGCACATTCGAAGTCGACCTCACAGAGACAGAGGTAGACAGGGGAGGGATGATCATTCGAGGAGGAGAGGTCTTGGATGGAATCCTCGAGGAGCTCGAGAACGACCTCCTATCGGTGGATATGGGGCATGCGGCTACAGAGGGCCTCATCGATGCGCTAAGGATGAGAATCGTCGGCTCAAGAATAACCACCAAGACCCCCCTGGCGACAGTCATCGAGAAGGCGCTCAGGGAATCCCTTCGGAGACTTCTCGAGGCTGGCTACTGGGACTTCGACAGGACAGTGAGGTCGATACTCTCCGAGGACACACCCGTCGTCATTATGATAGTAGGCGTAAATGGGACGGGGAAGACCACAACCTCCGCCAAGATAGCCCACAGGCTGAGGGAGGACGGATACTCNGTCGTNATGGCGGCGGCGGATACCTTCAGGGCCGGAGCCATAGACCAGCTCGCCTCCCATGCCGAGAGAATAGGAGTCAGGTGCATAACCAGCCAGAGAGGAGGGGACTCGGCTGCTGTAGCTCGGGATGCCGTTGAGTCAGCAAGGGCCAAGNGCGANGACGTCGTNATCATAGACACNGCNGGAAGGATGCAGAACAAGACCAACCTGATGGAGGAGCTCAGGAAGGTCCACAGGGTCACGAAGCCACACNTGGTNCTGTTCGTNGCAGATGCTCTGGCGGGNAACGACGCANTCGAGCANGCAAAGGTCTTCCANAGCATGCTCNGNTTCGACGGAGCNGTNCTCTGNAAAATGGACACNGANGCGAANGGAGGGGCCGCGATGTCCATAGCCCATGCCACTGGAAGGCCGATAGTCATGGCAGGAGTAGGNCAGGGATATGAGGATCTAATTCCGTTTGACCCAGAGTGGCTATTGGACTCGATACTCTAGGGGCCCAACCGGAATCTCAGTCAATTATCAATGATATTAGCGTTCATCACACGAGAGCCATCTCTCATTAGGCCCCACCGAGATTTTCGATGATGGTGTCAAGAGAATTCTCAAATTCATGGTATGCACGATGACCTGCAATGAACCCTCCCGCATGTCTTTTCGTTCCCAAGAACTCCTCCCCACATGCGGGACAGGAGACCTTCACTATCTCGGCTTGTTTGTAATACCCATCTGTCGCAATGATTGTCATTATATGTCCGATATCTTCTTCGCTGAGATCGCTAGCATCAGTAGTTCCCTGCTCATGTTCATCATTTGTCATAGACGCGATTCCATGCATCTTGATTTAATTGTAACTCGTTCCCATCTCCGGGTAAGGGCAGTCCAAGCACACAGTCCAACCCGCATACTGTGCACCTATCCCGTTCCTGTAACTGACTATGATATCCCAGCGCCCGGACAGAGAGAGCGTTCTGAAGTTCTCACTCACGAACTGTATCCTGACTCCCCACTCATCTGTCGTGATATTCGGCACTCCTTTGAATTGTAGCCTCCTCTCCTGAAACCACATCTCTTTGCCGTTGAAGGTATCCATGATATGCGCTTCCAACTCCTGTCTTCTCTCACTCAAATGAGCTATTGTCTCCTCGCTCAATCCCTCTGTTGCCTTCTTTGGTGTTGCGCCTATTTCATCCGGGTTTGGATCCATAATGGTAGATTTTCAAGTGCCTATATTAACCCTCACATTGTCAATGAAAATTACAATCAGGGAAGCTCTTTACTGAGCCCTGACGACCGCGGGTTCCATATTCAGCGTTCCCACTTTTTATCCTCTTTTACCTCGCCACATTTTTGACACCATGACTCCCCTCTTGTCTCATCAACGGCAAAATACCGTCCCGTCCCACACGTATGGCAATTACCCGCTCCTATTGCCACTACTATCCCATCATTAGCTACCTCCCTCCTCCCGATCAATACTTCTCCCTCGCTTCTTTTTTCCTCCATCATTTGCTCCATGAACCTCTCCCTCAATTCGATTAATCTACACAGAGTCGGAGCCCATCCCCTCTGTAGTAGATGGTGAGGGGGACAGTCCAGGCCATCAAAATCGGACCCCCTTCCCCTTTGGATTGCCAAAACCCTTCTCATCTGTCTTGAACGTCTTTCTTCAATCTTCTCGACTAGGCAAGAGACAGCCGACTCAAGGCAAGGCATATGCAGCACGACAGCCTTCTTCTTCCCTGGCCTATATCCCTCTCTATCCGCGATCGAAAGAAGTGCAGCATAGTTTTCGGGGTCCTCATGGAGGGCCAACAATGCCCGCCTCCTCATGAAGTGCGCCATTCCTCTAGCAGGCCCCCCGACCGACCTTTTCTTCCCCCTCTTCCAACTCTTCTTCCTGCCTGCTATTGTTCTTTTGTCCTTCGTTAATTCTCGTAAAAGTCCCTCATCCACTCTCAACGTGAATCTTCGATTCCGCTTCTTTTCCTCCCACCTCTTGGTATGACTTATCCCATCCCGAATGTATGTATATTCCCCATTCCTTATCTCGATCCTCTTGCTCCTGCCCCTCCCCACAAACCAGCCAATGTCACCCTCGTCGCATTGGCAACCTGCCTCCTCGTTCTTCCCGGAAGCACCGACCCTCAACTCACCATGGTCACACTTTCTGATATCGCCTAAAGGCGGGTTGCAGTACCTCATTTCCAACAAAACCGATGCACTATTCATTTAGTATATAAACAATCGGAAAAAAAACGCTACACTGCTAAGCTACAGTTTTCTCGAAATAGATAGGTATGTCCCATTACCGGCAAAGAAGAAAGATCGGAGAAAAAAGAGGTATTGAGATGAAGGAGATGATGTTGATAGAGAAAGAGACGAGAGACTGTGTAAACAGTAGAATGCCGACTCTGTGCGAGGAAGACCTAGCATGGGTCAATGACCATGAGAGGCGCCGATGGGCCCATGGATGGATGGCAGGACTGGATGATGGACAGGTTCACTGGTTTGGCAGTGATGGCATAATGATGCAGAAGGTGAACGACACCACCATCCGAATCATATCAGTCGTTGACCACGAGTTTTCCCTCAGGGGAGTGGCCTTCATGAGGGCCACGTTCGAATGCGTAGATGTCGAGGTGCAGCTGGACCCGTACACGGTCCTCATGCCGTACGTCGAGCCGGCGGAGGCAGAGCAGGTCGAAGCGCCTGCAGAGCCGTTGGGGGTGGAGGTGGCCTAGGTCACTTCGCAATAGATTTTCTTTAAATATCACGAGATTCTCTTTAAGTACCAGTAGAGTCGGAGATTTCCGAAGAAATTGATAATGAAGTTAAGTAGTATCAAATTCACTATAAGTATGGATAGAGCTTCTAGCTATTGAAGAAAGGAAAGTTTGAACAGAAATAGAATCAACTTTTTCTTTAAGTATAACTAGAGCTTCTAGCAATTGAAGGAATACTCGAAGAAATTAGTCTGAATGAGACTGATCTGAATCTGATTTTTAGTATTTAAAGGAATATAGGAGAGTGTGAATGAAGGAGAAAGGAACCGATATACGCCAAGATCTGCACATGGGAAACAACGACGAAAGCCGAGAAGAAACAAAACAAAAAAGAGGAATAAGAATGAAAGAATTGACACTGATTGAACAAAACACGAGAGACTGCATAACATACAAAATACCGGAACTTAGCGAAATGGGAAGGTCATGGGCCAGAAGCCACGAGAGGCGCCAATGGGCATATTGGGTGATGTCGGGCAACATCGACGGACAGGCCGTTTACATGGGGGATGAGGGCCTGAACATCCAGAGGGTGGACGATGGCACCGTTAGGGTGCTTTCTGTAACCGACCATGAGTGGAGCTTACGATGGCTCTCAGTCTTGAGAGAGACATTCGAGGCATGCAACATCGAGGTACAAGTCGACCCCTATACGGTCCTGATGCCTTACATCGAAGAGCAACCCACAGAACGGACAATACAAGGCGTCCTGACAGGCATGGAGGTGGCCTGAATGAGCGGGACGTACTACATCACGCAC